>Ga0207918_100005_pt1 | contig 125859 bp, 96 predicted proteins | sample DeeseametaMP0440_FD_184211 | JGI IMG/M metagenome (GOLD analysis project Ga0207918, IMG submission 184211) | Marine microbial communities from the Deep Atlantic Ocean - MP0440 (SPAdes) | ecosystem: Environmental > Aquatic > Marine > Oceanic | place: East of Rio de Janeiro, Brazil, South Atlantic... | reverse complement strand
GACCATGGCACTGACAGCGACTATTTTTTAGGCGATTCGATGTTAAAAATAATAAGTTTAGTCATTCTAAGCGCTTATTTTTAACGATGAAGCGGCAAAAAAGAGTCCTGTCCCCTGCTTTTATCGTATTCGTGGTCACTACAGTTAAAGTATTACCTAATAAAAAAAGCCACTGCATCGCTACAGTGGCTTTTTTGCGTTTAATAATTAAGAGTAACCATACAGCGAACGCTTAGCGCCCTTGTGCATTTGCCATGTTGGCTTCGTTAATCTCAACTTGATAGACCATACGTAGATAATCTAAGTAGTCTTGCAGCTGATCTTGACCTAAGTTATCACGAATGATGCTGGCCGTTTGCGCTCTTTGCATATCAGATAGTGGTGACTGCTGCTCAGTCTTGATGCGATCACCAACCAATAGCGTTGCACCTGCTTCAGTCTCACTAGCGAGCGCGACTACGCCATCATTGGCAGCTTGCTTGCTAAAGGCCAATCCACGCTCTTTATCAGTTAGCAACGTTGTTTGACGATTAATCTCACCCAAAGATTGCAAACTTACTGACTGCTTAGCAATATCAGCTGGCGTTTTGATACCAGCAGCGACAGCTTTCGCTTCTTTTAGCGCCAAGGCTGTGGCTTTTTGCTGACGCAATATCTGAGTGATTCTTGGCGTTGCTCTAGATAAGCTCAGTGTGGTCGTAGGGCGATAGTTGCTTGGTTGTACCCATACCATACCGTTACCAACTTCTATACCTGCCGTCACGGCCTGATCTTGAATCGTAAATTCGTCAAAGGCCTGTTTGATCACTGCTGGTTGCGATAATACTGATTTGTTATTTTCTTTACGATAATCTTTGATACGTTTTAGCGTGACATTCTCTTGCTGCGCAATATCTTCGATACTAAAGCCATCTGCTGCCAAATCATTAATCGAGGTTACTTTATCCGCGTAGACTTCTTGACGCTTGTACTCTTTTGCCTTAGCAGTCAGCTCTGCACGCATACTATCGAGACTTGGAATCTTTTTGCCATTATCTTCGGTGACTGTGAATATCTGATAGCCAAAGCTGGTCTTGATAGGGGCTGTCACATCTCCAACGCTCAAGCCTTCTAGTGCTTTTTCAACAGCATCGGCGTCACCACCAAATACTGACGGATTAAATCGACCAATGTCACCGCCTGCTTCTCCTGAAGGATCATCCGATTCTGCTTTGGCCACAGCAGCAAAAGACTCGCCTTTAGCCAAGCGAGCTTTAACTTTATCTGCTCTTGCCTTAGCATCATCACCTGTTAACAGTATTTGACTCACTCTACGCTCATCATCAGCAGCCAGACCTTGCTTATACGCTTCGTACTGCTGCTGCAACTCTTCTGTTGTCACATCATCGACTTTGATGGTCTGCGGGCTAAGCTGAATATAAGCCAAGTTGACCATTGCCGCGCTTTTTAGCGTGTCTTTATTGGCATCATAATATGCTTGAATATCATTTTTGCTTAGTTTGACCTGATCAGCATAGTCCTGCCAATCAAAACGATGTACCCAGACGTTGCGTGATTCTAGTTGCAAGTCGATCAATTGGCTAACTGCCTGCATTGGATAGACGGCTGTACCAACGATGCTCGCATTCAACTGATCCAAGCTTAACTGATTGCGAAACTCTGCAAACAACTGATTTTTGGTCATGCCACGCTGACGCAAAAAGTTTGCAAACTGATCGTTAGAAAAGTTTCCATCAGCATCTTTGAATATTTCTTCTTCACGCAGCAAACGATTGATCGTGTCATCAGAGACTGTCATACCAAGCTTACCTGCTTGCTGCTCTAGTAATGTACGATCAATCAGACCTTTTAGTACCTGCTCGTGCAGTACGTCTTCATTCAATAAACTGGCATCATCAACTTGCTCTAATATTTCGCTGCGACGGTTATTGACGGCAGTCTGATACTCGGACAACCCTACGCTTGCCTCACCCACCTGAGCGATTTGGTTGGGATCAACCCCGCCGCCAAAATAGCTTTCGACACCCAATAGAGCCAGTGGCGATAGGCATAAAATCAATAAAATGCGACCTGGCCAGCTTTTTAAGAAATCGCGCAATTTATCCATAGTTATCTCTGCTTTATTAACCTATATTGATGAAAAACCATTGTAATACTGTTAGGAGCTGTCGAGTGCGACCTGCTAATATCAATGCTATTTAAGCCGGCAATGGTAAGAGGAAGAACGTGTAAATTTTATTAGGGAAAACAAGGTTCAGTGACAATACCTTATTTAAACAATGCATCTATCGCGCGCCCTATGATACGTGATTTTTCGTATATACTCAAAATATTCACGTTGTATGAGATAAACTATAGCGACAAAAAAAGCACCTAATATTTAGGTGCTTTTTCAGTGCTTAGCTTATGACATCAGCCAAAGCGACCATCTACCATAGAGCGGCTTAGTTCAAACGCTCTTTTAGGTTTTTACCAGCTTTGAAGCTTGGTACTTTGCTTGCAGGGATGCTTAACTCTTCACCAGTCTTAGGGTTACGGCCAGTACGTGCTTTGCGGTCTTTTACGCTAAAAGTACCGAAACCAACCAAAGAGATGCTATCGCCAGCTTCTAAAGCTTCGCCAACACTTTCCATAACAGCATTCAAAGCATCACCAGCTTGAGTCTTATTTAGGCCACTTTTGTCTGCGATGCTATCAATTAATTCTGACTTATTCATAAAATTTCCTTCAAGTTTAAGGGGGTAATAAACGCTCACGCCAAGCATTGTAACGCTCTCGTGGTACTTACGCAATAAAAACTACCTGACTGGCGTATTAACAGGTTTCGCTTTGTTATCGTCTTTATATCAAGGCAGCATAAGGAGTGCAAGCGATTTTACATCTTTTTGTGCCATCAACTACTTATTTGACTCCCAATGTTACGCAAAACATCTACAACCTATATACAGGCAAACTGTCCTCATTCAAACAATGAATCAGCTTATTTGTTTGCTCTTTAAAACAGTTGTCAGTTGGTGTCTGTGCATTACCAGTCATAAATTTTAATGTCTTTATCAACTGCTAGATTGTACTGTAATAATTTTACCACTGACAGAAACTAGCGTTACTTTTTATTATAAAGGCGTTACTATAAACAAAATACCACTGCAAATTTCGGGTAAAAATAAACTTAAGTTTATTACATAACTTTGATTTGCTAAATAAAAAAAATGGATTATTTACATGAAGCGTTCTACGTTGTCTCACTCTCTTCTTAATATTATTCTGGTGTTCATCGAGTCGGCGCTGACACTATTGTTACGTTTGGATCCTGAACTACGTAAAGCCGCTTATCCACTTGCCAAGCAAGGTACGGTCGTAGCGTTGCGCTTATATTTGCCTCATGTTGAGGTTTTTGCCACCTTTAGTACCAAAGGTGTACTCTTGGATGCCGAGTTGCCTGTTGGTCGTAGCGAACCTGATGTCGTTATCAATGCTTATAGCATTCAAGTAATTAATGCCATCACCACTCACGATAGAGAGACGACCGAAAAATTACAGATGCGCGGTGAATCTGTTCAAGTACAGCTGGTCAAACAATTTATCATGCAGCTTGGTCTTGGTAGCCTGATTCAGGGTCTGATCAGAAAAATCAAAGGTGGTAAAGGTAAAACCAAACCGACCGATGCTGAAATGGCGGAAAAGAAAGACCATTATAAAGAGCGTATCAAAGAACAACAGACCCAAATCAACACATTAACCATCAAAAACCGTGAGCTTGAGACTACAGTTAAAGAGCTACAGAGTAAGCAAAAGACCTTTATGATTGTCACTATGGTGGCGCTGGTTGTTATGATTGGCTCAATCATCGCACTGTTGATGAGCTGACTTTAATCGAACCTAGCTTTTATCAATTGATTTTTACCAAACTATGATTTCAGATATAAATGAGCGTACAGTGCCTATTAAAGGTAATGGACGCTCATTTTTTCTCTAGATTGTTACATTCTGGCTTGTTCGATATTGCTACAATTTACGTTCAAATCATAAATTAGCCAATATCGAAGTGTTAAAAATAAGATATCTCTCCCCGCTCTTACACACATCCCGAACACCATTGTTTTTATCAATCATAGCGATAAGCTCGATTAACCATTTAATCACACTTTAATCTTGACCAAATTACTCAGGATTAAGTATAATTGACCTAATCGTTGCACACATCGGGTTAACCATCTGTTGTTTAATAACGATAAGACACAATTTGAACGGATATGATTGACAGCTTTTATATTGATCTATTATTGACTGTATCTATCCCTTTCCAAGATCGTTATTAAATAAAAATGACATAAAAGTTTGGAGATAACACATGCGTTTAACTACTCGAGGCAGATATGCCGTTACTGCTTTACTAGACTTGGCATTACAGACCAGTCAACAAGAGAGCGCAGTATCTCTATCTGATATCGCTAAACGGCAGTCAATTTCTATCTCCTACCTCGAACAGTTATTCTCCAAGCTACGCAAACGTGGCCTTGTGACCAGTATTCGCGGTGCAGCTGGTGGTTATAACCTAGCCAAGCCATTGAACGAGATAGATGTGATGAGCATCATATCTGCTGTCGATGAATCCGTTAATGCGATGCAGTGTGAAGGACGCGGTGACTGTCAAGGTGGTACAATGTGCCTGACCCATGACCTATGGTGTGCACTATCAAATCATATTGAACAGTACTTGAAAAATATAACATTAGCGCAATTATTAGATATGGAAAATGTGCAGTCAGTATCAGAACGTCAGCACACCTCTACAAAAGATATTTCCATAAAAGACATCAATACTATTACTCTATCGAACAGCGAGGCAAACCCAGCATGAGCCAACATAACAACCTTATATACTTAGATTATGCCGCCACCACACCAGTTGCCAAATCAGTAGCGGCTAAGATGAGCGAATATCTGACAGTAGATGGCATCTTTGGTAATCCAGCCTCGCGCTCTCACGGCTATGGCTGGCAAGCAGAAGAAGCCGTAGAAACTGCTCGCGGACAAGTGGCTGAAGTCATCAACGCTGATCCACGCGAAATCGTCTTTACTTCTGGTGCAACTGAATCTGACAACCTAGCCATTAAAGGCGCAGCTCACTTTTATCAGTCTCGTGGTAAACACATCATCACCAGCAAAATTGAGCACAAAGCCGTGCTAGATACGTGCCGTGAGCTTGAGCAAGAAGGTTTTGAAATTACGTATCTTGAGCCGCAACCAAGCACAGGGCTTATCTTGCCAGAGCAAGTGAAAGAAGCGCTACGTGAGGATACAATTTTGGTATCACTGATGATGGTAAATAATGAGCTTGGTACGATTACTGATGTTACAGCGATTGGTGAAATCACTCGTGAAGCCGGTGTGGTTTTCCATGTTGATGGCGCACAGTCTGTTGGTAAAGTAAAAATCAATCTTGAAGAGATGAAGATCGATTTGATGAGCTTTTCAGGCCATAAAGCCTATGGTCCTAAAGGTATCGGTGCATTGTTTGTTCGCCGTAAGCCACGTATTCGCCTAAAAGCTGAGCAACACGGCGGTGGTCATGAGCGCGGTATGCGTTCAGGTACATTACCTACGCATCAGATCGTTGGTCTTGGCGCAGCATTTGCTCTAGCCAATGAGAGCTTTGAAGCAGATCATGCCCATGTTGCAAAATTGCGTCAAAAACTCTGGGATGGCCTACAAGATATCGAAGAGATCTATCTGAACGGCGATCTTGAGAACAGCGTACCAAACATTGTGAACATCAGCTTTAACTTTGTTGAAGGCGAGTCATTGATGATGTCGCTAAAAGACTTAGCGGTATCATCAGGGTCAGCCTGTACATCAGCGACGCTTGAGCCATCATATGTACTACGTGCTATCGGTCGCCCAGACGAATTGGCGCATAGCTCAATCCGCTTCAGCTTTGGTCGTTATACGACTGAAGAAGACATCGACACTGTTATCAAGCAACTGCATGAAGCTGTTGATAAACTACGTGCCCTATCGCCACTTTGGGATATGTACCAAGAAGGTGTTGATTTGAATTCAGTCGAATGGGCTGAGCATTAATATTAAGCGCCGTTAGCTAGTAATACATTTTATATATTTATTAAACGATTGATCAGACAATTAAAAATCCAGTTTTTATTAACTAAATGTTTGACCCCAATTATCGATGAGTAGTTAGATATTTAAAGTTAATATGCGACTACTCATCATCTAACTAGGAGAAAACCCCATGGCCTATAGTGACCAAGTTATTGATCATTACGAAAACCCACGCAACGTTGGTAATCTTGACAAAAACGCCAAAAACGTTGGTACCGGTATGGTCGGTGCCCCAGCCTGTGGCGATGTAATGCGTCTACAAATCCAAGTCGATGATAACGGTATTATCGAAGATGCACGCTTTAAAACTTATGGCTGCGGTTCAGCAATTGCTTCAAGCTCGCTCGTTACTGAGTGGCTAAAAGGCAAAAGCTTGGATCAAGCTGGCGAAATCAAAAACAACGATATCGCTAAAGAACTAGCGTTACCACCAGTAAAAGTGCATTGCTCTGTACTTGCAGAAGATGCCATTAAAGCCGCTATTAGCGACTATAAAGGTAAGCATGGCGTAGCAGCAGCGGCAGAAGAAGCCACTATCTAAGCCAAACCTACTAGCGTCTGCGCTGTGTTTTGTTAGCAATGCTAAAGTAGTAATACATCAGATGGTTACTAACGCTAAAAAGGTGACAATGACACTTATGTAATTGTCACCTTTTATTTTCTAAAAACTATTAGCATATTATTTTGGCAAACTCGTAACTTCGCTTGCCAGTTTACATAGTTTATTTATTGATATTTACGATTAATAGTCAATGGGAGTTGGCATGATTGAAATGACAGAACGCGCCGCTCAGCATGTTCAAGACTTTTTGGACAATCGCGGCAAAGGTGAAGGTATTCGAGTGGGTATCCGTACAGCGGGTTGCTCAGGCCTTGCTTATGTTTTAGAGTTTGTAGATATACCTGATGAAAATGACACGCGCTATGAAAGCCGCGGCGTTAGCATTTTTATTGATCCTAAAAGCTTGGTCTATTTAGATGGCCTGTTGATGGATTATGAAAAAGAAGGTCTAAACGAAGGTTTCAAGTTCACTAACCCTAACCAAAAAGGTGAATGTGGCTGCGGTGAGTCTTTTACTGTTTAATGGTTCAATCAACTGATTATTCAGTGATTGATGCACCCGTTGTGATGAATCAATACAAAAGATATAAATGCACTAATATATTTGGTAGAAGCACCAGATTAAGACTTTAAAAACAAATAAAAAAGCAAGGCGTAAGATATGACAGATACGATTCCAGAAACACAATTTGATAACTTCTTTGCCCTATTTGAGCAACCTGTACAATTTGAAGTCAATCAAGACAGTCTCGATCAGCATCTACGTCTGCTACAAAAACGCTATCATCCTGATAATGTTGCAAAGAATCTAGCAGATACTAAGCAAGCCAAGCAGCAATCAGAGCAGTATTCTGCCGTCATCAATCAAGCCTACCAAACATTGAGTGCACCTGATAGCCGTGCTGGTTACCTACTAGGTATGGCTGATCAAGCGCAAAATCTAGAACACTCCATCGCAGACTTGGATTTTTTAGAAGATGCGATGGAAATGCGTATGGATTTAGATGACGCTATTGTAGGCAAAGACCTTTTAGCCTTGCAGCAGCTACATCCTCAGATTACATCGCGCTTGGCAAACCAGTCTCAGCGTTTTGAGACTGCTTACCAAGAGCAAGATTGGCCAACGGCGATTGATGCGACACAGAAATTGAAGTTTTTGGTCAAATTGAATGCTGATGTTACAACGGGGCTTGATGACGTCGCCACTGCTGCACATTCAGATGACGATGACCTATACGTCTAGATAGCTGTGCATGATGTATCTTACTTGAAAGCTAGATTCTAAATATTTGGTTAAATTAGTATCAACTATACCGTATAATCTCTGATTTTGAGCATGCTTAACTGCCAAATCCCTCTATTTTGAGAATAAAGAGATAGCGGTTAAGCAGTCATACTAAACATGCCATATTTGCCTCATTACACTTATTCATTTTATCTCTGAGTTATTCTTATGTCTTTAATGCAAATTGCCGAACCCAATCAAAGCGCTCAACCTCATCAACATCGTTTTGGCCTAGGTATTGACCTTGGTACGACACGCTCACTGGTCGCTGTAGTACGTTCAGGCAAGGCGCAAGTCTTAGAAGCAGGCGCAGCATCAGATACCTTGCTGCCTTCTGTGGTTTATTATCCAGCGACAGGTAATCCATCGGTCGGCTATGATGCCCTAGCGCATTTAGCAGACGATCCCAAAAATACGATCGTCTCGGCTAAGCGTTTTATGGGTCGTAGCCAAGCGGATATTAAATTCTCGCATCCCTATGAGTTGTCTGGTAGTACAGATGATATGCCAGCATTTGTCACGGCTCAAGGTGAAGTGTCACCTGTCGAAGTATCAGCGCGTATATTAGCCGCGCTTGAGCAACGTGCAGCGAGCGCACTGCCTGCAGACAGCATTGAGGGTGCCGTCATTACTGTGCCAGCTTATTTTGATGAGGCACAGCGCCAAGCCACTAAAGATGCTGCGCAAGCGGCTGGTATCAACGTACTTCGTCTATTGAATGAACCAACGGCGGCGGCGGTCGCTTATGGTCTTGACCAATCATCAGAAGACAATGATAAAGAAAGCTACTATCTTATTTATGATTTGGGCGGCGGTACTTTTGATGTATCTATTCTGAAGTTGAATGATGGTGTCTTTGAAGTATTGGCAACTGGCGGTAATAGCGCACTGGGCGGCGATGACATTGATCGTCTGATTACCAACTGGATCATTAAACAGTTAAATATAGATCCAAAAAACGTAAGCCTACATGACAAATCAGTACTCGCACAAGAAGCTAAAGCTTACAAGCAAGCGTTGACTGATGCTGAGCAAGTGGATATCAATGTCACTGTCAACGGACAAACCTATCAAGGTGTATTGCGCCGTGAAGACATCCTTACTATCGTAGAGCCTGTTAGTCGTCGCACGTTAAGCGTATGTGAACAAGTCCTGCGTGATGCCAAGCTGACTGCCACAGATTTAGACGAAGTGATCTTAGTAGGCGGCTCAACGCGTATGCCTGCCATACAACAAGTCGTGACTGAATTTTTTGCCAAGCAGCCTCTTTGCCGTCTGAATCCAGATGAGGTTGTTGCCTTAGGCGCTGCTCAAACTGCTCACCAACTGGTGAATGGTGATAGTAACAACAATTTGTTGTTATTGGACGTAACGCCATTATCATTAGGTCTTGAGACCATGGGTGGTTTGGTTGAAGTACTCATCCCACGCAACACGCCTATCCCTGTCAAAAAACGTCAAGTGTTTACCACCTATCAAGATGGTCAAACAGGCATGGTGATTCATGTGGTACAAGGTGAGCGCGAAACAGTAGAAAACTGTCGCTCGCTTGGCCGCTTTGAGCTGTACGGTATTCCGCCAATGAAAGCTGGGTTTGCTCGTATCGAGGTCACTTTTAGTATCGATGCCAATGGTCAGCTGACTGTTAGTGCACAAGAAACCACGACCAAGACAGAAAGCAAGATCGAGATCGTGCCTTCTTATGGTTTGTCTGATGAGCAAAAAGAGCAGTTGCTTGTTGCCGGATTTAAACATGCAGAGGAAGATAAAAACGCACGCTCTTTAATCGAAACAAAAGTAGAAGCCGAGCGTGAAGTATTGGCTCTAGAATCTGCGCTGAACGAGTTTGCAGCACTGCTTTCTTCTGATGAGCAGCACACTTTAGCGGAGCATATACAAGCCCTGCGTTCTGCTCTTAGCACTAATGACTTGGCACTTATCGAAGCACAGCAAGCACAGCTTAAGCCGCATAGTGATGCCTTTGCTGCTCGCATTATGAACCAAAGCGTTCAAACCAGCATGGCAGGTACCAGCGCACAAGATTGGTAAAATCCATACTCAAAATGATAGCTTAGTTATGATACTAAGCTACTTTATCTTATTTTTTAGATTGATTAGCATTGGACAAATAATTTATGCCAAAAGTTACCGTACTACCCCATCACGAAATCTGCCCAGAGGGCGCAGAAGTTGAGCTACAAGCTGGTCAGAATTTGTGCAAAGCGTTGTTAGAAAAAGGCATCAAAATCGAGCATGCCTGTGAGATGTCAAAAGCTTGCACTACTTGTCACGTTGTCGTACGCAAAGGGTTCAATAGTCTAGATGAGATGGATGATGTAGAAGCTGATCTACTTGATCGTGCTTGGGGCTTAGAGCCTGACTCACGTCTGTCTTGTCAGGTCATGCTTGATGATGAAGATCTAACCATCGAGGTTCCAAAATACACATTGAATCATGCAAAAGAAAATCATTAATATGATCAGTACAAACTACTTATAAGTTACAAAAAAGCCAGCTATTAAAATATAATAGCTGGTTTTTTTATACTCAATATTTCACGATATGACTTCCCAAATCATGACTTTTTGTTAGCACTATGACGTTTGCTTTCTTCAGCGATGCTCTGTGCCAACTTTTCTTCTTCTTGTTCGATACGCTCAAGCGCAAAGTTTAGACGACTCCTGATATCTTGATAGTCATTGTCTTTCATGTCTTTAAAATTTAGATGCAAGTTAAACCCTGGCAAGGTGTGGTCTACCCATTTAGACAAATGACCTTTATTAGCATCAGGGTCAAGTACTTGCCATGCATTTACCTTGTCATCAAAGCCTTTTAGCTGAAGCGCTCCAACATGTTGACACTCATAGTTATGGCAAACATAATCATAAGTGCTTTCACTGACCAATATCTCATCTTTGCCAGCATTCGATTCGAGTCTTGACGCCAGATTAGCCTCTTTACCAATCAGTGTGTAACTAAGACGATTGTTGCTACCAAAATTGCCCACGTGGCAATAACCAGTTGTGATACCAATACGTATATATAACCCCTCAAACCCCATCAGCCGCCATTTTTGACGCAATGTACGCATCTCGCGGCGCATATCTATCGCCATTGCCACGCAATCCAGAGCATCTTGACGTGAGCCACGGCTATTAGGCTCACCGAAAAAGCACACCATGCCATCACCAATAAATTTATCAAGTACGGCACCATGTCTGTCAGCAATTAACGTCATGCAATGCATATAAGTGTTCAAAATATCAGCCACGTTGTCAGCACTCAGACTATCAGACAGATCGGTAAAGCCCACAATATCTGAAAACATAATAGTCAGCTTGGCACGTTTATTCGACACACTAACAGGGCTATCAGATCTAACAATTGGCTCCCAAATTTGCGGCGGTACAAAGCGAGTCAACTTATTGATGACCGACACCATGGTACTCAAACGTCCTCCGGCTTTAGAGGCACTTTCTTTATAACCAATATACTCTTGATACGTACTGCGAAACTGATACAAAATAACCATTATGCTTGCTAGCAATACGGTGGGAGGCACCCAACCTTCATTACAGTTCAATCCTTCGTTGTCTAGTATTGTACTGACATAATAAAAGACAATAGATGTCACCAATGCTACAGTAAATAATCTTAGACCGTTATCGACACCACTGACGATCATACGTACGCCGATTAAGGCTGCCAAACTGAGCGATATCACCGTACAAAACTGTATTGACCCAATAACGACCGCAAATAAAATAACGACCATATTAGACGTCCAAAGACTGGTTTGGCGTCGATAGTTATAAATCAGAATCATTAGGCTAGGTAGTAGAACGACAACCAATAATGCCATTGAGGTAGGACGAAAATTGTAATGCGGGGCGAGTAATATGACAGTAAGAATTAAAACAAAAACTTCTGGATAGTCGAATTGACGGATTTCACTACCTTTTGACAATAGTTTTGGCTTCAACATCTTTATAAAAGGCATATTGAATTTCACTTAAATGAGATAAGCTATCAGAGAGATAAAGATATACAAGAACAACAAACGCAAATCACCTATCTTAATGATAAATAACTAGAAAAATACATTATACTTTCTAAATTAAATGAAACCTAGGTCAGTGGTAGCTAAAAAAATACCATCTATCATTTATCAAGATGACAAATCTTCTAGATAAACAACTGACAATGTTTGATTGTTACAGAAAAAAGCCAGATATGACGAGTATCTGGCTTTTTTCTGTCTTAATGGTTTATGAGAGAGGCTTCATAAATAATGCTTTATAGATGAGGTAAAGCAATCCAAAGTTAAAAACGGATTACATCTGCCAATCAAAAGGCATTTGATGATGACCACGTAGCGCCATCATTAACGTCTGCTGCATTTGTGCCAAGACTTCTTTGGTATAAGGAACCGCAGGAACTCCCCATACTGGATTTGGCCATTGCATATCATTTTGATAACGAACAATATGATGAAAATGAAGCTGCGGGACTTGATTACCAAGCGCGGCCACATTCATTTTATCTGCTTGAAAGGTTTTGGCTAGCTGACTCGATAACCAGCTTGACTCACGCAAGAACTGCGTTTGGTCTGCCTCAGACAACTCATAAAGCTCTTTGATACCCGATACGCGCGGTACTAATATCAGCCAAGGGAATTGACAGTCATTGATCAAACGACAAGTAGATAATGGAAAATCACCCACTAAGAAACTATCAGCAGCAAGTTTATGATGAAGTTGGAACATAATGACGGTTCTCTTGTTGTTTAATGCAAATAAAAGTAGGTACAAAGTATAGAAGAAAAAGCAATCCGGTTATTTTATCAGTTATCCTTGCGATAAAATAGCGCCATACACTACTGCGTTTGTGTGGATTGTCTTAGAAACCCCAATGATGGCTCTCACTGATCGACTCTAGGCCGCTTCTGTCACCATATGCTCACTAAAATAACGTAAAAGATCTTGGATAACAGAGACTCGCTGTTGAGGCGTTGCCAACTTCTCGCTATGTTGATAACGAATACCAGATGCTCCATTCATGCGGTAGTGCTGTCCATCTGACTGGATCAGTTTGATAATAGCCAAAGCATCAACAGGGGTATCAGGTGCAAACTCCAGCGTCATACTATTACTATTGGCATCAATTTTGTTAATCTTCAATGGTTCTGCTTGCAAGCGTAGTCCGTGAATGGCAAAAAGCTGCTTGGTTTGGTCCGGTAGCGCGCCAAAGCGATCAATCATCTCTGTACGAATATCCGTCAACGCTTCTTTATCATCTGTATTGCTTATACGTTTGTAAAACAATAGGCGCTGATGTACGTCATGTAGATAGTCTTCTGGAATAAGAGCAGAGCTATGCAAGTTAATCTCACTGGTTAGCGATAGTGGCGTATTCAAGTCAGGCTCTTTACCGGCCTTGATCGCCTTAGTCGCACGCTCCAGCATATCCATATATAAGCTAAAGCCAATCGCCTGCATATTACCGCTTTGCTGCTTACCCAGTATTTCACCTGCACCGCGAATCTCTAGATCTTCACTCGCCAGCATAAAACCTGCGCCCAGTGTATTGGCGCGTTCAATTGCGTGTAGACGACGCTTGGCATCGCCTTTGAGACCTTTGAGAGAAGGCACCAATAGGTAACAATATGCCTGATGATGACTGCGACCTACTCGGCCTCGTAGCTGATGCAGTTGCGCCAGACCAAACTTATCCGCACGCTCAATGATAATAGTATTGGCATTTGGCACATCAATACCCGTCTCAATAATAGTAGAGCACACCAACACGTTGAATTTTTTATGATAAAACTGCTGCATGATTTGCTCAAGCTGGCGCTCTTGCATTTGTCCATGGGCAACGCCCACTCGCGCTTCAGGTACGAGGTCACGAATGGTCTCTGCCATACGCTCAATACTAGCCACATCATTGTGGAGCAGATAAACCTGCCCGCCGCGCAACAGCTCGCGCAAGATAGCTTCTTTCATCAAGGCATCTGTCTTTTGCATGACAAAGGTTTTAATAGCCAACCGGCGTGCAGGCGGTGTGGCAATGATTGACATATCACGCATGCCTGAGAGCGCCATATTAAGCGTTCTAGGGATGGGCGTCGCGGTCATAGACATACTGTCTACATCTGTCTGAATCGCCTTGATACGCTCTTTATGACGCACCCCAAAACGGTGCTCCTCATCGACAATCATTAGCCCAAGATTGGCAAACTTCACGTCAGGCTGCAATAGTTTATGAGTACCGATCACAATATCGACTTTGCCATCAGCCAAGTCCGTCAAGACCATGTCTTGATGTTTTTTGCCGCCAAAGCGTGACAGGCTCTCAATACGCACTGGCCAATCAGCAAATCGATCGCGGAAATTGTCTTCGTGCTGTCCTGCGAGCAATGTGGTGGGCACTAATACAGCAACTTGATAGCCAGCACTGACGGCAATAAAGGCCGCTCGCATCGCTACTTCTGTTTTACCAAAGCCAACATCACCGCAGATGAGGCGATCCATTGGCTGGTTTTGTCTCATGTCTTCCATAACCGCATGAATGGCATTGGCTTGGTCAGCGGTCTCTTCAAACGCAAACTGACTGGCAAACAGCTCGTATTGCGACGGATCTATTTTAAAATGAATACCAACTTTGGCCTCACGACGCGCTTGCATATTGAGCAGCTCTGCGGCGACATCGTGAATTTGCTCCAAGGCCTTTTGCTTGGCTCTATCCCATTTGCCACTGCCGATCTTATGTAATGGCGCTAACGCTGGATCGCCGCCACTATAGCGACTGATCATTTGTAGATTGGCGACTGGCACATAGATACTGGCATCATCGTCATATTTTAAATGAATGAACTCTTGCTCACCATCGCCCACATCTAGCGTGATTAGGCCGTTATAACGACCAATACCATGCTCGATATGAACGACTGGGCTGCCATCTGTTATCTCAGTGACGCTCTTAACCAAGAACTCCTCTGATACACCGCTTTGGCGACGACGACGCGTCTGTAAGACTTGACGACCAAACAGCTGCGTTTCACTAATCAACACCAAACGTTCAGGCACGTATACGCCGCGCTCAATCGGTGCCACAGTCAGACCGACATGTGGTAGTCGAGCATTATTCATAGCGCTCGTCTTATCTGCTGCTAAAAATGCTTCAAAGCTATCATATGCTTTGATATCGATTTTTCCCTTAAACAGCTCAATAAGAATCTCACGGCGACCAGCAGTCTCTGCCACAACTAATACTGGCGTTGCTGTTTGTTGTTGAACGTGTAAAAAGTCGAGCAATTCAGTTAATGGCTCAGATTTCTGATGATTGACTGCCAGCTCTGGCGGTTCTTCGGCGCTTAATGTCACCAAGCCTTGCTGCTTAGTAGGCGTTAATGGCAGTTGCGGCTGAGATGGGTCGTTACCTTCTAGCGCTGCTACGTCATTTGTCGTAGCCAGCTCATCGCGTGCGCTTAATATCACTCGTGGATATTGATTGAGCTGCTCGTTAAGAGCGTTGGATAATAAGTATAAGAGCGCAGGTTCGACGATAGGCTTGTCAATATCATGGCGACGCTCTTCATAGCGGCGCTGGATTTGTGACCAATAGTCCGCCTGCTTTTCGTGGATCAGCTCATCCGTGATAAACAACGCATCGCTTGGCAAATAAGAAAACAATGTACTTTCTTCTTGCCAATCTTTTAAGTCAAAAAATAGTGGCTGATAATACTCCAGTCCGCTACTCGCGATACCTGCCATTACATCTTTATGCAACTCAGACTTGCGGCTACTGGCATTAGGGAACATCGCCGCAAAATTCGTGCGAAATGTCTCTCGCCCTTCATCCAGCGGAAACTCCTTTGCTGGTAATATTTGGAACTGTTCGATAGGTTTAGAGATATCTGGCAATTTGTGCAGCAGCGACAGTGACTCTTTGCCCATGCTGGTATCATTGCCTGTCAACATCGCTTTGAGGTCATCAGCGGTCAACGTGCGCTGGGTTTGCGGATGAAAAAAACGAATTGTCTCAATTTCATCGTCAAATAAGTCTAAACGCAGCGGAAAAGGCTGACCCATAGCAAAGATATCGATAATGCTGCCACGTACAGCGAACTCACCAGGCTCAAAGACATTATCAACCGCTCTATAACCCGCCTTTGCCAAAAGCCCACGTTGCGTATTGATATCAAAACGATCACCAACGCTCAAATCAAAATGCTGTCCGATCAACCAACTGGGCGGTGCGACGCGTTGCATCAATGTCTGTATTGAGATGAGTAGCACGCCTGATCTCGGCATATCCGTCAATAGGTTGATGCGTTCACTAACGATGTCTTGGTGCGGAGACAGCTCATCATATGTCAGTGTCTCCCAGTCAGGGAATACGTAAGCATCGACGCCGCAAAATGCCAGCTCAGTTTCTATCTGATTGAGCTGATTTTGGTCGCGTGCCACCACGACCTTTAGGCGCTTGGCAACATTCCACATAGGCGTTTGAAACAAGCTTGCCAGCCATAAGCTACTGACCGCACCATGGACAGGCGCAAGCCAACGCCGCTCGGCATTTTGTATAGGGAACAACTGCTGGTTAATGGGATCAAACGCGTCAGTCAAAGCAGTGATAGGCATAAAGAATAGGATCACAGTTAAGGAGTCAGAAAGCTATTATACGAATATTTGAGCAATTACCAAAACTTATGCCGTAACGGTTTGTCACGTAAAAGCTCACTCATTCATGATCGAGAATTGATAACGGTTATTAAGCTTTAACTATCATTACATAAAAAACCCCAACTGATAGGCTGAGGTTCTCATTCACACTGGTTAAACCAAGTTCAAATTAACGGTTTATCACTAGCGATAATGCCATTGTTGTCAGCATAGACAAACATTCCCGAGTTCAATGTCAAATCACCAAAGCGGATTTCGATATCCGTTTGACCTTCATCACGGCGAGTTGATTTGCGCGGGATGCAACCAAGTGCCATCACACCAAGATCCATCGCTGCCATGTCATCAACATCTCGGACACAGCCATATACGATAACACCCGCCCAGCCATTGTCGATGGCCGACTGTGCAATCATATCGCCGAGCAAAGCACAGCGCATAGAGCCGCCACCATCGACGACCAACACCTTACCATCGCCAGCTTTGTCTTTGCCATCACTATTCAATAGTGATTTGACGCGGCTATTGTCTTCAAAGCACTTCACCGTCACGATTTCACCGCAGAATTTATCTTTTGCACCAAAACGACGAAATGCCTTACCTTCAATATTTGGTAGACATACTTGCGACTCAGGATTGGCGTCCAGTAAATCACATGTGACAAAGTTCTTTTTATTCATCTCCATCGTTTTTACTCCTTATTATGAGTGATTAAGCTGCTTGATCTTGTAATACATGGTCATACTTGGCTGTAGTCTTGACTCAAAAATAATACTTTATTTTTTCACGCGAGTCATTGCAAGCATCTTCTTATTTTCAATGATCTCTGTATGTTCAATCTGGGGTTCTGTACGGTATTTACGACGATGATAAATGTCATGAGCACTCATCGCCATTGCACTAGCGACGCGCTTAGCCGAGATAGGATGTAATGAGAGTGACTCTGAGACTAAAGGCGAGATAAGCTTAAAAGCTTTTTGACCAATGCTCTCGAGTGGACGCCCTTTATGCTTGCCTAGTAATAACGACGGTCGAAATATCACCAGTTGTCCAAACCCTAATGCCGTAATAGATTGCTCCGTCTCTGCCTTGACTCGATTGTACAAAAAGCGGCTGTCAATATCGGCATTCATGGATGAAAGTAGAAAAAAGTTTTCTACCCCTTTATCACGGCATAGCTTAGCAAAGTTAACATTGTAATCATGGTCTATCTTTCGAAAAGCCTCATCACTGCCCGCTTGCTTTTTGGTGGTGCCAAGACAACTAAAGGCATCTGTCGTTCGATCCGCACCAACGCTCGCAAACACTTCAGAGAGATTATCAAAGTCATTGAGCTGATAAAAACGCATGCTGGCATTGATATAACGTGGCGGGCGCCGAGCGATCACAATCAATGTATCATAGAGCTCACTCAGCTGTTTTACCAAATGCTGCCCTACCAATCCTGTTGCGCCAATCACAATTGCTTTTCGCTGCATACCCTATCCACTTATATAACGTTAGAGGTTCTATATTGATGAAAAGTAACCTATATCAAAGCCTACCATTAGGATATCATACCTAAATTCATGAATAACTGACGCTATTATGTATGATATATTGTAAGAGATTTTAACCGCTGTCTATGTCTTTTGGTATTTGACAGGGCATTAGATGCCCTATTGAGTCCACTTCTATAAGTTTACGTTACTTCTTTGGGTATTGATAATCAAATATATTGTCCTTAGTGCAATAATTTGCTAAAATAACCGGCTTTACACGTCAACGCTGTTTAATTATTCCAAACAGTTCTGGCGCTTGCGATGATCTATTTGTATTAGATACTTTAATATTAGACATCGACATCATGTTTGACGAGACGGCTGCTCGTCACCGATGATTGTTAAACCCATTATTGCAATCAACATTCATATTTTTATCTGTCTTTATCAAGGAGATACGCGTGGCTAATACTGCACAAGCTCGTAAACGCGCCCGTCAAAACACCAAACGTCGTCAGAACTCTGCGTCACAACGCTCTATGGTTCGTACTTACTTAAAACGTGTTGATGCGGCTATCGAAGCTAAAGATTATGACGCGGCTACCGAAGCTTACAACAGAGCGGTACCAGTTATTGATCGTATGGCTGACAAAGGTATTATTCATAAGAATAAAGCTGCTCGTCGTAAGAGCCGCCTAAACAAAACAATCAAAGGCCTACAAGCTTAAGATTTGTCTTGTCTAGACCGCATGACGCTTTTATAGCGTCATGACTAAAACCTTGCTACTGGTTCTCATACTGGGGCAAGGTTTTTTTATGCCTACTCGATATATATCTAGTGGATCGTCATTACCATTTTTTGATGAAATCTTATGTCCATTGCACCCCTGGTGGTAATAGCAGTTTACTTGGGTGATACCCTGCTGCACGATACCCATTCAACAATGAACTAATCGGACGTGTATATACTTGACCACGCCAGATAAAATGCGCATTTGCCTGATCAAAAGGTTTATCATCAAACCACAAGAACACCCCTTCCATCATTTTTGGCCAATCATTCCAATCGATCTCTTCCACATCGAACATCACGGCTAAGAATGCAGACAACAAAGTATCATGACTGACAGCCAGCATCAGATGCCCATGCTGTGGCTGGTTTTGATAAAAGAGCGAGAGAATATCAAGGCCACCTTGATAAGCATTTTTGGTGCCTTCAAGATTGCCTTGCAAAAAGCGATTGATAAAATTGAGTACACCAATCTCTTTAAATATTGGGTTCGCTATTTCAGGTTCAGTAACGAGGCTACCAGGCTCAACCAGCAGTGACTGATGCGTAATATCACGCTTTAGACCTGCTCCTTCCTGCATGAGCTGCGCCGTATCGATACAGCGTTTAATGGGGCTTGAGATGCTATCAACATCGAGTGAGTATGGGAGGTGACCTGCTAACCAACGACCCCAAGACTTAGCTAGTACGCGGCCTTTAGGCGTCAGCGGCAACTGATAGCTGGCAAAACCATTGCCGTCAGAACGCTCACGCAAAGAGTGTCTGGTAAATAAAATCAGCCGCTCATTTTCAGGTAATAGTCTGACCGAAGAAATCATACTATCTGGCAGATGTGAAGGCGCAGGCGCACTTGGTGTGTGACTCGCAAGCTTGTCAGCAGAGACTTTTGATAAGGTGCTATTAAGATATTTACTCATAGTAGCAAGCGTAGCAGATTTTTTGATAGGAATGAACAACTGACAAGTCTAGTTGCACTATATCTTGTAAATATCTTGTCATACAAGGAGTGAGCTTGTTTTTAAGAGAACTAAGCGAAGATAAGTAACATGGCTTATCTACATAGATCCTCAACTAACCGATATCAATAACTTTATCCCACGCAAATGCTAACGCCGTACTGCTAATCTCATTAGGATAAGCCCTAGGATTGACAATCACTCGCGTATTACCTATTCGATAATCGAATGCTTCATGGGTATGACCATGCACCCACAAAGTCGGTGCCCAGTCCTCATGCATCCACCCAGATAAATCACTAACAAAGGCAGCATTGCTTGGTAAATTAGCATATTTTTCAGACACCGATAATGCACTGACACTATGATGACTCATGACGACCGTTTTTTTGCCCAGTGCTTTGGCAGTGATTAGTGCTTGCTGCAACCACTGACGATGCTCTGAGTGAATTTGCATGGAAACTTCAGGTGAGAACATCTCTTTACCTGCATATATCTGCTTATAATCACGCATAAAATGCCTAGCAGCAGCCATAGTATCTTCATTGGCATGATATTGATAATCCGTCCACAGTGTGCAACCTAAGATTCGTATATCACCAATATCAATATACTGGCACTGTAAGACACAAACCCCTTTGTTAGAGGCAGCATCATAATTGTCCCAAGTCGCCAACTTTTGGTCAAAACTTAGCACATCTTCGTCAAAATATTCGTGATTACCTGAGATTGTGATCAGAGGAACTTGTAAGCGTGCTGCCTGCTCTTGTAACCACGGCATCCCTCTATCGCTGTTGGCAGTGTCTCCCGCTACTAACACGATATCTGCGTCAGTTTTAGGAATATGCCCAATAGGGCGTGACTGGCGTGCATAACTATCAATATGTAAGTCACTTAGTATTTGTAATTTCATATAATTCAATATCGTCCAATAGTATCATTATCAGCCAATCGGTAACGTTAGCGTATTTTAATAGGCCAGCACTCCTTTTAATAGGCTGCATAATTGGTTGCAGATCAGCCTACTTATAAAACCTCTCAGGTAGTGTAACAGCTTTTTTCTGTCTGAAAAAAGTAAAAAAAGACAGCGATTTAGGCTGTCTTTTTTATTGTATTGCTATTAAAACTTAAATGCTTTGTAATATTCTATTTAGCTTCTCGGCAGGGTTTTTGGCTTGAGTGATTGAGCGTCCAATCACCAAATAATCAGAACCATCTAACAATGCTTGACTTGGCGTACAGATACGCTTTTGATCATCAGCATTGTCGTCTGCTAGTCGAATGCCTGGTGTGACCAATTTAAAATCTTGACCGCATAACGCTTTAAGCGTTTTCGCTTCTTGAGCAGAGCATACTACCCCATCTAACCCAGCTTGCTTGGTCAATTGTGCCAATCGGCTCACCTGTACGTCTAAGCTATCAGTGATACCCGTTTGCATCAATGCGTCACTGTCCATAGAGGTCAATACAGTCACCGCGATGAGTAATGTATCAAGGTTATTATCTATTAAACGCTGTTTTGCCAAAGACATAGCCTCTAGACCTGCACTAGCATGAACATTGACCATCCATACACCAAGCTCGGCAGCAACTAGTACCGCTTGAGCAGTAGTGTTAGGAATATCGTGAAACTTCAGGTCTAAGAATACCTCAAAGTTACGCTGATGCAGTGCCTTTACAATATCGGGACCACAGCGTGTAAATAGCTCTTTACCTACTTTGAGCCGGCATAACGCTGGATCCAATTGATCAGCTAATGCCAACGATGCTTGCAGAGTCATATTGTCTAAAGCAACAATGACGGGAGAGTTAATCATATTATTCATGGTTTTGCCGCATATCAGAATTATTCGAGCACTGTATTTTCAAAATCAACAACCATTTCTATGGCCGAGCAATTTAATCTCGCTTGCGCTTAGACAACGTACCACCTTCATTTAGATGTGTGTCTGTATTGTCTTGTATATCAATCGATCTGGCACCATAGACAGCCTCATCTACGGTTGGCGCATTGGCCTGACGGTCAATCACCACATTGGCTTGATTCAATTGCTCTTGTAGATTTGCATTTGCCTTTTGCAAACGTGAGATTTCCCACTTATTCTGTAGTACGCGGAATATAAGCAATGATAATAGAATACCAATAATGATGCCGAGTATTAAACATAGAATGAGCAGTAGTCCCAAATTCATTGTAGGCGCTTGCGAAAACAGTAAATTGACCCCGACCTCGGTATTATTTGCCAATACCAGACCAAGCGAGTAAGCAAAGCTCAAAAACAGCAATACGAATAATAAAAAGCGCATGAGACAGTTACCTCAGGTTGGAATGATAGTTTTTGGTCAGTCAATCATTAATGAATATTAGCTGTGTGCTACTTTATCATTGACTGCTTCACGTAATGCTTTACCTGGCTTAAAGTGTGGAATCGCTTTAGCAGGAACTGGTACGCTCTCCCCCGTTTTAGGATTGCGTCCGACACGAGCGCGGCGATGATGTAGACAAAAACTGCCAAACCCACGAACCTCGACTCGGCCATCATTGGCTAAAGTATGGGTCATCAAATTTAATATTTCGCGAACGGCATCATCAACGATGGTATCTGCCATGTTGTCACAATTCGCACTCAAATTACTGATAAATTCGGATTTGTTAATCGCTTGCTGCATTATTACGCTTGCCTTGTTGATTGATGGATAAACTGATAATAAGTCAAAACAGTATTATCAACAGAAACACTAATAGCTCATATCAGAATAGTCTATTTGCACGAGTCATATCGCAACTCTAAATACACTGTCGCTCACATCTCGTTACTCAATGTTGCAAATGATAGCGGATATTGAGGAAAATAGGAATAAGAGTTTCCTTATTTAGCTAAAAACCTTACCTATTAATACAAATATCAAAACTTAATCATAAAAAAAGCGACCGAAGTCGCTTTTTTTATATTACTTTTATATCAATAACTTACAACTTACTGCATTTGCTCTTTGATCAAATCACCAATCGTTTTTGGCTGTGCATCAGAACCTGCAGCGGCAGTTGTGTTCGTGCTACCAAGATCTTTAATCGCTTGACGCTCTTCAGCTTCGTCTTTCGCTTTGATAGACAAGTTGATGTTGCGTGTTTTACGATCAACGCTGATGATTTTTGCTTCAACGTCATCACCAACAGACAGATGCTTAGTTGCATCTTCAACGCGGTCACGTTGAATTTCAGAAGCGCGTAGATAAGCTTCAACTTCGTCAGCAAGCTCAATAGTAGCGCCTTTAGCGTCTACTTCTTTCACTTTACCATTAACGATAGCACCGCGGTCATTAGCGACTAGGTATTCGTTAAATGGATCAGAGCTCAACTGCTTAATGCCTAGGCTGATACGGTTAGCTTCTGCATCTACAGACAATACCATTGCTTCAACGGTGTCGCCTTTGTTGTAATTACGGATAGCATCTTCGCCAGTTTCGTTCCAAGAGATATCAGATAAATGAACCAGACCATCGATACCACCGTCTAGACCAATAAAGATACCAAAATCAGTGATTGATTTGATCGTACCAGTGATTTTATCACCGCGCTCATGTTTCTTATCAAACTCATCCCATGGGTTAGCTAGAGTCTGTTTGATACCTAGGCTAATACGACGACGTTCTTCATCGATATCAAGGATCATTACTTCAACTTCATCGCCCACTTGAACTACTTTAGATGGGTGGATGTTTTTGTTGGTGTGATCCATTTCTGATACGTGTACTAGACCTTCGATACCTTCAGAAATCTCAGCGAAACAACCATAATCAGTCAAGTTGGTTACGCGAGCTTTAACAACACTACCCACTGGGTAAGTACCGCTAACGTTGTCCCAAGGATCAGTACCAAGTTGTTTTAGACCTAGGCTTACGCGATTGCGTTCACGGTCAAACTTCAATACTTTAACTTTTAGGTCTTGACCAACTTCAACAACTTCAGATGGATGCTTGATACGGCGCCATGCCATGTCAGTGATGTGCAATAGACCATCGATACCACCTAGATCAACGAACGCGCCGTAATCAGTAAGGTTCTTAACGATACCTTCGATCTCGATGCCTTCTTCAAGCTTGTTCAATAGCTCTTCGCGCTCAGCTGAGTTTTCAGCTTCCATAACTGCACGGCGACTAACGACAACGTTATTACGCTTTTGATCAAGTTTGATGACTTTGAATTCTAGCTCTTTGCCTTCAAGATGCGTTGTATCACGGATAGGACGTACATCTACCAATGAACCTGGTAAGAACGCGCGTACTGAACCGATATCTACAGTGAAACCGCCTTTAACTTTGCTTGAGATGATACCTTTTACGATCTCATCATTGTCAGCGATTTTTTCAAGGAAGTTCCAAGTTTCAACACGCTTAGCTTTTTCACGTGACAGCAAGGTTTGACCCATGCCGTTATCAACCGCTTCAACTACGACATCAACACTATCGCCAACTTCAACTTCAAGTTCGCCTTCTTCGCTTAAAAACTCTTCACGAGCGACGATACCTTCAGATTTTAGACCAGTATCTACTGTGATCCAATCGCTATCGATGGCCACAACAGTACCGTTAATCACCGAGCCACGCTCGATATCTAGGCCTGTTTCTTCGATGCTCGCTTCAAATAGTTCAGCAAATGATTCCATTATGTCTACCTTTGTATAGCCGTATCCTGTCCAGCACAGTACGGATCAAATTTATGATTGCATAAAACGAGAATACTGGTTTTATATCTTATGCAATCATATATAAAAACGTTTGTTGTTAATAAGCGCATATTTAAACTTACTAACAACAACTGTCTTACTTTATTCTACCAAACAAAATTTTATCAACCTAGCCTAATAAATAATTAATCGTTAAAAAACACTAACTTCCAACTGTACAATTCTACATTAAAAACAGGGACTATAGGAAATTTTTTAGTACTTAATATGTTGTTTTTATTAACTATTAAAAAACAGCCCTTTATCTTGACAATGTCTTTTTACTTGCTCGTAAACCGCATCAGCATCGAGCATTGAGCTATCAAGTAACAAAGCATCTGCTGCAGGTTTCGATGGTGCGGTGCTACGGTTCTCATCACGATCATCACGTTCTTTAATCGTCGCCAAAATCGATTCAAAATCTGCTGCTTGCCCAGCGTTAACTAGCTGGGTCACGCGGCGCTCAGCACGCGCTTCCGCGCTCGCCGTCAAATATACTTTCACATCGGCATTTGGGAATACAACGGTTCCCATGTCACGACCATCAGCGACAAGCCCTGAGCGTGTCGCCATATCTTGTTGCAACGTAAGCAGCGCTTGACGAACTGTTGGAAACACCGCGATTTGTGAAGCATAGCCGCCTACGGTCTCGTTACGTACCTGATCACCTACCGCTTGTCCATTTACGATGATATCTACGCGCCCTGACTCATTATTTGGGACAAAAGCTATCTTTAAGCTCTTAGTAAGCGCTAAGATCGCCGACTCATCGATTGGTTGGCTGGCATCTGTAGTTATCAATCCCGCCTCAAATGCTTTGAGTCCGACAATTCTATATAACGCCCCAGAGTCTAATAACTGATAGCCCAACACTTGAGCTAAACGCCATGTGACCGTACCTTTACCAGCGCCACTAGGCCCATCGATACAGATAACCGGATAGCGTGCTGAATGGTTTATACTATCGTTTTTATTGAGTAGATCGTTATCAGATACGGAGACGGTCATAATACTTACTCAATAATAGTTGTTACCCGTATCGCTGTCATGCAATAGCAATGAAGCAATATTTACTGGTATATCAAATGCTTGATAGCAGGCTAAAAAATTCGCTACCAAATAGGGCGATATTATAGCAAAAAATCATCGCTACCACTAGCGCCCAAACTGATATCTTATTTATTAATCATTTTGGATTAAACGCTGTTTTTATTCTGTTTCGCTAATCGCCTACGCTCACGAAAAAACGTCTTTAGCAATTGACTACTATGCTCACTGCACAATCCTCTATGAACTTGGATATTATGATTATAAAAAGGCTGCATTGATAGGTCCATCTGGCTGCCTACCATGCCAGCACGTGGCTCACTCGCCGCATATACTAGCCTATCAACACGTGCGTGAATGAGCGCGCCAATACACATCGTACAAGGCTCTAGTGTCACGTACAAAGTTGTCTGTAGTGGCAGACGATAATTTTGTAGACGCTGACAGGCCTCTCTTAACGCAACTATCTCAGCATGTGCCGTCGCATCATGGCAGCCAATCGGTTGATTGAACCCTTGACCAATGATCTGCTGATCATGCACCAATATAGCGCCTACTGGCACTTCACCCAGTTTAGCGCCTTGGCTTGCTAGTCTAAGCGCTTCTTGCATCCATTTACCATCTTGCAGTGTCCAAAACATAAGGGATGCAAATGGTATACCCTCAAGTTCGCTCGGCGCTAAAAAATAAGATGCTAAACCTGTATTCATAGTATTTAGCATTTATTGCGGTAGCTGCCAGTCAATGGGCGTTTGACCATACTGCACCAAGTAGTCATTGGTTTTAGAAAATGGCTTTGTCCCAAAAAATCCACCGCGGTTGGCAGCCAACGGCGAAGGATGCACGGCGGTCAAAATAAGATGTTTGTCGGTATCGATATACTTACCTTTCTTTTGTGCTTTACTGCCCCACAAAATAAATACGGTATGTTCTGTCTGCTCGTTGACCGCGTCAATGACTGCATCGGTAAACTGCTCCCAGCCTTTATTTTGATGACTGTTTGGCTCGCCTTCTCGCACAGTTAGTGAGCTGTTTAGTAGCAAAACACCTTGCTGCGCCCAGTAAGTTAGGTCACCATGTTTTGAAGGTGTGATACCGATGTCATCTGCCATCTCCTTAAGCAAGTTGTTTAATGATGGCGGCTTAGGAATCGCTTTAGGAACAGAGAATGACAATCCCATGGCCTGCCCTGGCCCATGATAAGGGTCCTGACCTAAAATCACCACTTTAACTTGCGATAAAGGCGTGAGATTAAGCGCATTAAACATCAACGGCGCGGGCGGATAAATGCTATCCCCTGACTGATAGGCTTCTTTTAAAAATGCACGCAGGTTGTCCATATTGTCAGACGTCAATTCATCTGCGAGGGCCGCCTTCCAATCCTCTGGCAGACGGACATTGTCTAAAATGGCTTGTTTTTGTTCTGGCGTTTTGGTGGTCGGCTCGTCAAACAGCTCCATGGTATATCCTTTTATATTTATTATGAAATGAATGCTTAGTGATGGGCTTATTTTAAAGACTAATAGTAACAAAAAACCGTATGAGCTTTGTTGATGAATTATAGCAACAAAAAAACGGCTACCGTAATGTTACGATAGCCGTTACTCTTATATTCAAACTAAATGTTTTAGCTAGCCACTGACTCAGAGTCTGAACGTGGCTCATGAGTTTCGACCACAGTCAAAACAATCCGACTATCCGGTGAACCTTTTTGCGAAGATTTATCTAACTTCACTGTATCATCGTCTTGCGTATTGTCGGCTTTAGGGGCTAAAGTCAAATGAACAACGCCCCCATTTACCAAGTCACCGAATAAAATCATACTTGCCAGTGGCTTTTTGATCTCATCCTGAATCAGGCGCTGCATTGGACGTGCACCCATAAGGCGATCGTATCCTTTATCAGCCAGATAATCACGCACATCATCATCAATCTCTAACGTCACTTGCTTATCATCAAGCTGTACTTGTAGCTCAACCAAGAACTTGTCAACAACTGACACAACCACTGACGTATCTAGCGGATTGAACTGAATAATCGCGTCTAGACGATTTCGGAATTCTGGCGTAAAGACGCGCTTGAGCGCCTCAGTGTTGTCGCGGCTATGATCTTGCTGAGTAAAGCCCATAGAAGAGCGACTGATACTATCAGCACCAACGTTGGTTGTCATAATAATGATGACTTGCTTAAAGATAGCAACACGGCCATTGTTATCAGTCAATGTACCATGATCCATCACCTGCAATAGCAAGTTGAAGACATCAGGATGCGCTTTTTCAATCTCATCAAGTAGCAGTACGCAATGCGGATGTTGATTGATCTTTTCAGTCAACAATCCACCTTGATCGTAACCAACGTAGCCCGGAGGCGCACCGATCAGACGTGATGCGGTATGGGCTTCCATGTACTCTGACATATCAAAACGTACCAGCTCTACGCCTAATAGATTAGCCAGCTGACGAGAGACCTCCGTTTTACCCACCCCTGTCGGCCCTGCAAACATAAACGAGCCAATCGGTTTATCTGGTGCTTTTAGTCCTGCACGAGACAGCTTAATTGCATCAGCAAGCGTGGCAATCGCTTCATCTTGACCAAACACTAAGTGCTTAAGATCACGATCCAAGTGCTCAAGAATGCTCTTGTCATCACTCGATACCGACTTGGGCGGAATGCGTGCCAGTTTAGCGATAATGGCTTCGATATCAGCGACATCGATTTTCATCGGTGGCTTTTGCGCTTTAGCAGATTTTAGGCCATCGGCAGACTGAGCACGGTCGTTTGCCTTTGCCGTCTCTGCTTCGTCTTGCATCTCATTATCACTGTCTGCATCGCTATCGATACCTTCGACATCAGCATCAATCTGTACATCAAAGTCTTGCTCTAAATCTGCAATAAAGCTCTCTTCAGCTTCAATATCCTCTACATCAGGTACCACACCCAGACGTTTGTACGCACCTGCCTCATCGATCACATCAATGGCTTTATCGGGTAAAAAACGCTCATGAATGTGCTTGGCTGATAACTGTACAGCGGTCACTAATGCCTCATCCGTGTATTCCACATTATGAAACTCTTCGTAGCGAGGCTTGAGGCCACGCAAGATATCGACGGCATCATCTACACTTGGTTCTTTCACATCGATTTTTTGGAAGCGACGTGATAGCGCATGGTCTTTTTCAAACACTTGACGGTACTCAGTAAAGGTCGTTGAACCAATGCAGCGCAGCTCACCATTAGCCAAGGCAGGTTTGATAAGGTTAGATACGTCCATATTGCTGCTCATTGACGAGCCTGCGCCAATGATCATATGAATCTCATCAATAAATAAAATAGCATTTGGCTTTTTCTTCAGCGCATCAAGCAATGACTTCATACGCTTTTCAAAATCACCACGATATTTCGTCCCAGCAATAAGCGAGCCGATATCAAGGCTATAAATCACGCAACCATTAAGTGGCTTGGGTGCCTTATCATTGATAATCAACCACGCCAAACCTTCGGCGATAGAGGTTTTACCAACGCCTGGTTCACCGACCAATAACGGATTATTTTTGCGGCGGCGGCATAAAACTTGAGCGGCACGTTCAATTTCAGAAGCGCGGCCAATCAATGGGTCTGTTTCGCCTTCAGCAGCACGCTGATTTAAATTGGTTGCAAACTCAACCAGTGGATCTTTGCTGGTTTTTTCAGACGCACTGCGGCGCTCACCAGTCATAGAAGCACGTTGCTCAGATGGCTCTTCTTTGTCTTGACCATGTGATAAATATTGGGTCAGCTCAAGACGGCTAATACCTTGTTTTTTGAGCAGATAAACGGCATAAGTATCATGCTCTGAGAACATAGAAACCAAAATATCAGAGCCTTCTACCAATCGACCACCGCCTATAGACTGCACATGAAAAATAGCGCGTTGCAAGATGCGATCAAAACTTTGCGTTGGCTGCGGTGACTGCTCTGTATCTGCATCAACAGTTGGCGTGTGCTTATTAATATAAGCTTCAAGCTCAGTACGCAATGCCGATATATTGGCATTACAGGCAGTCAGGGTATTGGCAGCGTGAGTATTTTCTAATAGTGCCAATAATAAATGTTCAACAGTAAGATACTCATGCGATTTTTGGCGCGCAAGCGTCATTGCTAAACGTAGAGAAACTTCAAGATGACGACTTAACATAACAACTTCCTACGGTTATATCTATCTTTATAATTGATAGTTTTATGAATGAGTTAGTAAGTAAATCAGGGCGATAGATCGATTGTTCAAGGGTAAGATTCGTATAATTAAAAAATCATGGATATATCATTTGGACCATAGACTGTGTGACGAATGCTGTAATCTATCTATCAGTTAGCAGTGATTGTGATAATTCATAGTCGCTTTTCTTTATATCAACACGATACTTCGACAGAGTCAATCTATTAACGCAGACTAAAGTGTATCAAAGCATACTACGAGTACATAACGAAGAATGTGAGAGCGACGAGAAGCTTAAAGAGCTAATGTGGATAAAAAATAAGCAGATGAACGAGGATATTAATAACGAGTGATCGAAAGGTTGTAAAAATTATTGAGAAGCCTAGTTAGTATATAAGGATATATTACAATAAAATCAAGACTACAAGACTATAAGACTATAAGACTATAAGAGCGATATAATCACTGACATGCTTAATCAAATATGGGTATCTAAAGCGAGGCTGTAAAAATAGATGGCTTAGCTCACTTTGAAAGTGAGCTGCTATAACAACTGGATGAGAACAAAAAACGATTAGGTATGGCAATGAGAGCTGATGTGAGAATAAGATATAGTGTCTTGCTATCCTTTTACTCGCCTTGATGTGGCTCAATTTGGGTTAATAGTGGATAGCCCTCACGATGTGCCAGACTATTTACTTTTTTGGCCTTCGTCTCAGCGATATCCTTGGGATAGATGCCCGCAATACCTTTGCTACTATTGTGAATCGTTAGCATAATTTCGACCGCAGAGTCCATACTATGGCGGAACTCTGACTGCAAAATATAGACGACAAACTCCATTGGCGTGTAATTGTCATTATACATAACCACCGCATACATAGGCGGTTTAGCAATTTCTGGCTCAGCAACCAGCACATCTGCTTGCGGTGACGTTTCACCTTCTGTATCACCGTCCTGTGCGCGATGAGCAGGCATATTTGGAAAATGCCAATCAGCAACCGTTGGCGTAGCTTGTAATATCATTTTTTTCATCATAATCAAAGTATAATTATAAGGTAAGTGTGGAATAAGAGAGGTTAGCTAGGCAGGCGATGAAACATCAAGCACTATGACTATATATAGACATGGTGCTTTGTTTTCAACTATATCATCGCTGTTTGGTATTTATTAAGACTTGTATTTACTAGGGAACAATCGGGCTTTCATCAACTTCTGGCAAGTCTAAAAGTGATGGTAGCATGTTATCAACCTTTTCACCGAGCTTCCAATCGTACAATTGCTCTACTGTTTGGCCACCTGCTTGCAAGCTTAGTTTTGCTTGTAAAGGTTTAAAACCTGAGGGCATCATAAAACGACCGCGTATACGAACAATACCTTCGATCGCATAGCTTGCAGGATCTAAGGGCACTTCTACAAGGTCATCATTATTGAGTAACGTCAAGGTTGGCCGGAGTCGTTTGGCTTGACCGTCGCTACTGAGCATACCAATATCAAAACCATACTCAAAAGCATTTTCGGGCAGCGGCTCAATCTTAGCGCCCAATATTTGTAGCGGCATGCCACCTTTCTCAGCAATCACATCAGCATATATCTCATTAAGCTGTGAGACCTGCCTGTTTTCTACCGTCAGAGCTTGTTGATTTTCACGCAGCTCTTTCAAGTTTGCAAGGCTGATGGCAAGCTCCTGCTTGGCTGTCGCGGCTTGATTGGACGCGATTTTATTACTAAGACGCAAATCTTCTAGCGCTTTTGTCGCTTCTGTACCATCGATAATCGCTTGCTGAGCTTGCGTTTCCATCGAATGAAAACCACGCTGATAGCCCAGCTTATGTCCGAATAGCAATCCAGCCACGGCAGTCACTAATATCACTACTACAAATAAAGCCAATACTAATGTAGACGCGCCTCGTTGAGTGCTACCGATATCACTCATAAAGCCATTACTATTTTTATCGGAATGCGTTTTGCACGCCAAACCATATAGAACAGAATCTTGACACGATAGACGTGATGACTTTAAAAAAAAGCGTCGTTCAAGTTTAACACGCATTTAGATGGTATCTCTTAAGAGTAAAGGCAAGTTATTATAGCGGAATTTATAATCAATACCTAGTACCATAAATATGAATGACTTAGCGACAAAAAAGCCAGCATTAAGGTACGATAGGTGCAAAATTGAGTCCCATCGACTCATCAAAGCCGAACATCACATTCATATTCTGGACAGCTTGCCCTGCGGCACCTTTTACCAAATTGTCTTGCACCACAATGACCGTCAGCTCAGCACGCTCGTTGTCTTGATGTACTGCGATACGTAGACGATTACTAGCACGCACACTGCGCGTGTCTGGATAAACACCTTTTGGCATGACATCAACAAAACCTTCTGATGCATAGCTGTCTTCAAACACTTGCTGCCAATCGATAGCCGCACCTGCATCGGTCAGCTCCATGTGAATTGAGCTCAGCATACCGCGTATCATAGGCACTAAGTGCGGTAAAAAGCGAATACGATGTGTAAACTGACTGTCTAGTAACTGCGCCACACCCTGCTCAATCTCCGGCAAGTGGCGATGACCTTCAACGCTATAGGCTTTAAAATTATCCGTAGTTTCCGCATAATTAAGTGCCAGTGACGCTTGACGACCAGCACCTGATACACCAGATTTGGCATCGATGACAATACGAGACTCGACTAGTCTTTCTGCTTGCTCATTTTGTGCTTCGATAACAGGTTTTAAACCCAAAATCGCAGTAGTCGGATAGCAGCCAGGGTTACCGACCAATAAAGCGCTGGCAAGCTTATCACGATTGATTTCAGGCAAACCGTAAACTGCTGTCTTCAACAGCTCAGGACAAGTATGAGATTGTTTGTACCAGTGCTCAAACTCCGTCAATGATTGCAGGCGAAAATCAGCTGCCAAATCGATGACTTTTACGCCAGCTTGGGTCAGCGCTTCTGCTTGCTTCATCGCAACACCATGCGGCGTCGCAAAAAATACAACATCACATTTTTGCAATGCCCCAAGCGTATTGTCACCTAAGTCACTGAAAACAATATCTGAGATACCGCGTAAGCTTGGGAAGATCTCATCAGCGCGAGTGCCAGCTTCGCTACGCGAGGTTAGCAAATCAATAGACACTTCAGGGTGAGCAGATAGTAAGCGAATAAGCTCAATACCTGTGTAACCTGTACCACCGACAATCGCTGCTGAAATCATAAATTATCCTTATTCTTAGTAAGCACTCATTATATCTAATAAATTCTATATTTTTATCTAGCTTACAAAGCCATATAGACATAAAACCAGTCTGTCAATCCTACCGTCTCTGAATACCATAGCTTTGAATACCATAGCTTTGAATACCGTAGCTTTAAATACCGTAGCTTTAAATACCGTAGCTTTAAATACCGTAGCTTTAAATACCGTAGCTTTAAATACCGTGGCTTTAAATACCGTGGCTTTTAGATCTTGTAGTCATGTACCGCATCAACAAAGACTTTGGCATTGTCAGGATTCACCCACTGGGTAATACCATGACCTAAGTTTGCAATATAACCTGTCTTTTCGCCATTAGCATAGGCGCGATCAAGCATCGCATTCACTTCAGAGCGGATAGTGGCGGGTGATCCGTATAACGTTGCCGGATCTAAATTGCCTTGAATGGCTTTGCTGCTTTGTAGCTTCTTATGCTTTTTGGTCAACTCGCGCTGACTCTCAGTCAGTACTTGACGCGCGCGGTCAAGCGGCATCGTCCAATCTAAACCTAAAGCATCAGCTTCGCTATCAGCCTGAATATCAAGCCATAACCCGCCACCTTTGGTAAATAATACCACTGGTACTTGTGGATGGCGTTGCTTTAGTTCAGCCACGATACGCTTGTTGTAATTGTGCGAAAACTCGATAAATTGACGATGACCAAGCGCCCCGCCCCAACTGTCAAATATTTGTACGATCTGAGCTCCGGCCACAATTTGTGCATCGAGATAGTCAATGACCGAAGTCGCAAGCTTATCTAATAACTGATGTAAAAAGCTGGGATCGCTATACAAAAAGCCTTTGGTATAACGATAATCCTTTGAACTACCCCCTTCTATCATATACGTCGCGAGCGTCCACGGGCTACCAGAAAATCCAAACAATGGTACTTGACCATTTAGTGCCGTGCGGATACTGGTTACAGCACGCATCACATAATCGAGTGAATCATTCGGCTCAAGAACTGGCAGTCTATCGAGATCCGCCTGCTTGCGAATCGGGTACTTGAATTTAGGGCCTTCGCCAGCCTCAAAATACAAACCCAATCCCAGGGCATCAGGAATGGTCAAGATATCACTAAATAAGATCGCGGCATCTAAGTCATAACGACGTAACGGTTGGAGCGTCACTTCAGTGGCACGAGCCGTGTCTTTACAAAGACTCATAAAGTCGCCGGCTTCAGCACGAGTGGCTTTGTACTCTGGTAAGTAACGACCAGCTTGGCGCATCATCCAAACTGGCGTGGTATCGATGGGCTCAAAGCGTAATGCACGTAGCAGTCTGTCATTCTTTAGTGGTGCAAATTGCTGCTGAATCGAGTCACTCTTGTCTGAAGCACTCATGTACAAATCTCCAAAACAACATAGTATCCATATTTATAAATAGATACTGTGCTGGATAAAATAGGTTAAATAAAATAACAATAAATATTTATAAGCTATAAAAAACAGCCGTGCTATATCATGAATACGTTATACAGTTATCGCAAGATTGTCACGATGCACCATCACCACACGGTCTTCGTTACTACCAAAGATTTTGTCAAACTTCTCTGTACGCTCACGGGCAACACGGTGCGCCTCATGCGATGAGAAGTTTACTTGCCCAACGGCTATACGCTCACCAGTGTCTTGATGAACAATTTCTACCACATCACCTTCATCAAAGCCGCCACGAACTTCTACAACGCCCACAGGTAGCAGGCTTCTATTGTGTTCAGTCAATGCTTTTGCGGCACCTGCATCAACGACCAAGCTACCTGACATACGCAAATGCGCGGCAAGCCATTGTTTCCGAGCAATGATTTTATCTTCTTCGTTGGTGGTCAATAATGTACCGACTGCCTCACCTGAGACAACACGAGTGATCACATCATCGATAGCACCGCTCACAATAACGGTTGGGCAACCACCCATTGCTGCAAGACGACCCGCACGAATTTTAGTTAACATACCACCGCGCCCAAGCTTGCCACCGTCACCTGCAATATCAAATAAATAATCAGCCATGGCACGTTCTTGACGAATCATCTTGGCATCAGGATTGTCACGTGGGTTATCAGTGAACACGCCTTCTTGATCCGTTAAAATAATGTACAAATCTGCATTAACCATCGCGGCTGCCATCGCACCCAACGTGTCATTATCGCCAAATTTAATCTCATCAATGGTAATGGTGTCATTTTCGTTAATGACCGGTAACACACGCCATTCTAATAGTTGCGTGAGCGCGCCTGTAGTATTGAGATAACGGCTACGATTGGACAAGTCATCATGAGTCAATAAGAGCTGTGAGCTTTGAATTCCATGCTGAATCAGTGCTGACCACCATGTTTCAATCAGTCCCATTTGGCCAATAGAAGCGCAGGCTTGTAATGCTGCCAGTTTTTTAGGGCGTTCCTCAAGGTCCATACGTACCACACCTTCAGCAACGGCACCTGACGATACCAGCAGCACTTCAACACCTTTTTTGTGCAGCTTAGCAATCTGCTTTGCCCACTCATATATGGCAGTACGATCCAACCCTCGACCATTATTTGTCAATAATGATGAGCCAATCTTGACAATAACGCGCTGAATATCAAAGTTGCGAGATTGTTTAACAAATCTTGCTTCTTCGGTCGTGTTTGCTATGCCATCTGCCATATAAACTCCTTTTTTTCATATCAATTGATTGTAGGGATTAAATTCACAATTCAAGTATAACCGCTTAAGCATACTAGCTTAAGGAACGTACATTACCTCAACACCATCGTCGTCATCGTCATTATAATCAGACGAGTCCAAACCTTCACGTGCTGCTTTTTTAGCAGCGCGATACGCTTCACGCTGGGCTTCAGTGTTGAGACGCACTTCGGCTTCTAAACGCTCAAAACGTTCTTTTTGTGCTTCAGCGAATATAGGATCTTCTATTTCACGCTCGCGCTCAAGTTCAATATCATTCATTAAATGATATTTTACTGCATCAACACCTTCACCAGTCAGCGTTGCTGTACGGAAAACCATACCTGTCCAACCAAGCTCTGCCACGATATGTGTACAAAGCGCGTTCAAGTCTTCATCATTGACCTGATCGATTTTGTTCAATACCAAAATTTGTGGTAAGTTGGCCAATTCAGGTGAAAAACGCTCAAGCTCATTTAGGATAACGCGGACGTTCTCGACCGGGTCGCTACCATCGACGGGCTTGACATCGACTAAGTGTAGCAGACGACGCGTACGAGCCACGTGCTTTAAAAAGCGAATACCAAGTCCTGCGCCTTCTGATGCGCCTTCAATAAGACCAGGGATATCTGCCATCACAAACGAACGATGACGACCAATATCGACAACGCCCAAGTTTGGCACAAGTGTTGTGAACGGATAATCAGCCACTTTTGGTTTGGCGGCAGAAACTTGACGGATAAAGGTCGATTTACCCGCATTAGGCAAACCAATCAAGCCAACATCAGCCACAACTTTTAGCTCAAACTTAAGAACTTTTAACTCACCCTCAAAACCAGACGTGGCTTTACGCGGTGCTTGGTTGGTTGAGCTTTTGAAATGGGTATTACCCAGACCACCGTCACCACCTTTAGCGACCAATAGCGTCTGGCCAACTTCAATCAAATCACCGAGCACTTCATCAGTTTCGGTATCCACGACCGTCGTACCAACTGGTACTGGTAAATAAAGATCATCAGAGCCCTTGCCTGAGCAGTTTCTGCTGTGGCCATTCTCAGCGCGCATGGCATCATGACGACGGGTATAGCGATAGTCAACTAGAGTATTGGTGTTGTCCTCTGCAATGACATAAATATCTCCGCCTTTACCGCCATCGCCACCATCCGGTCCACCACGTGGGACATATTTTTCTCGGCGAAAACTGGCGATTCCGTTACCACCGTCACCTGCTTTTACCGTTACGACGGCTTCATCAATAAATCGCATCTTACGTTCCTTAATTCACAATCCAGTCGATAAACTGGTGACAACCAGCGGTTGTATTTTGAGGTTTTGCTATATCGTTCTGACAAAATGAGCAATCTATAGAAGCTATGTTACGTCATGCCCATTATGACAATAACACCCGATAATCAATCGGACTATCGGGTGTTTAAGTATGACAGTTAAAGTGATACCAAGCTATGCAAAGTAGAGTCTATTGCAGCATAATCTTTAAAGTGACCATGCTTTGAGAGGCTTAGTATAACGTTATTGCGCTACTGTATTTAGTAATCTATGCTGGAATCTGAGCGTAGCTGATTCCTGCCATCTGCGTCGCCAAACGCAATACCTGAGTACTATAACCTACTTCATTATCATACCAAACATAAACGATAGCTTGGTTGTCAGTCAAAATAGTCGCTTGGGCATCAACGATACCAACATGGGTCGTACCAACAAAGTCAGTAGATACCGCTTCTGTAGAATCGGTATAAGCAATTTGCGACTGCCATGTGCTGCTGTTAGCAATCTTACGTAAAAACTCATTCAACGCATCAGCGCTTGTTGGTGCAGTCTTTAGATTCAAGTTCAAGATTGCTAGGCTGACATTTGGTGTCGGTACACGGATAGCATTACCCGTTAGCTTACCGTTCAATTCTGGTAATGCTTTACCAACGGCTTTTGCAGCACCAGTACTAGTGATAACCATGTTCATCACCGCACTACGACCACGGCGGTCTGCTTTGTGATAGTTATCAACCAAGTTCTGATCATTGGTAAATGAGTGAATAGTCTCTACATGACCGTTTACGATACCGTATTCGTCGTTTAGTACATTTAACGTCGGTGTAATGGCATTGGTCGTACAACTCGCAGCACTCACGATTGTGTCATCACCAACGGTGTCGTTATTCACACCATAAACGACGTTTTTGATATCGCCACCAGCAGGTGCTGTTAGGAGTACTTTTTTCACGCCAGTAGACTGTAGGTGCTTACCAAGGCCCGCTTCGTCTTTCCAGATACCTGTGTTATCGATAACAAGAGCATTGTCGATACCATAAGCAGTATAGTCGATTTCGCTTGGGTCTTTGGCATAGATGACTTGTACGAAACGACCATTAACGATCATGCCGTTATTGTCTTCATCGATACTGATGCCACCTAAGAATCTACCATGGATTGAGTCGCGCTCAAGCAATGAGATACGCTTAGCCAAGTCACCAGCAGCGGCTGGACGTACCACGATTGCCTTTAGCTGCAAACCTTTTGCGCTTGATGCTTGTGACAATAACAGACGAGTCAAAATACGACCGATACGACCAAAACCATACAGTACAACGTCCGTTGCGCCATTCACGGCACCAGCGTTGTTGATAGACTGTAGAGCGACTTGTACATCAGTACCATTAGCAATCAATTGGCCAACGTCGATACGAGTCGCTTGAATCTCTTTGTTTTCGGCGATGACTTTTACCATTGCCAACGTGTCAGCGATATCAATGGCTTTAGCACCGTTATCACGTAATGCTGCTTTTTGATGTAGCGCAATTATTTGACCAACTGAAGTAGCGTCTAGCGTTTCGCCAAACAAAGTCACTTGTACGTCTTGCTCATTATAGAGCTTGCTCAATAGCCCCATCAGCTCAATGGCTTGTTGCTCTTGATTGTTGTAGTTTTTTAAGTGGTCTTGATGTAATTGGCGTAAGGTATCAGCGTTGCTCACGAGAAACATCCTTATGGTCAGTAATGTATGATCGATAAAATATGAAGAGATATAAATAAGATAGGTCGCGTATGCTCTAGGTGGTGACTGTAATAGGATAATCGACCACTATCAATATCAGTTCTTGACGTCAGAGTATTCAAATCGCCTAGATTTTAGCCTAAAATGCCTCATTTTGCCAGTAATAACCGATTAGCTAGTGTGCATAATAGGTTTTGTCGTCATATACAGACTCATATATAAATAAGGATAAAAATAAAGGCAGCCATATATGCTGCCTTATTAGGACGTCATTTACATGATAATTGCCATAGCACTTAATTAATTGAACCAATAATTTTCATTATATCTATTATGGTGCTAGATTCACTGTTTGATTGCTCTGCGACGTCAATGTAAACTCTTTCAAATCATATCCTTGCTGCTGAGCAACCTGACGATATTTAGTATACGTTTCTTGACTGATATTCGGCGACCGTGCTAGGAGCCATAAGTATTTTTTATCAGGTGTCCCTACTAGCGCAGTTTTATAATCTGCATCACGTGCTAGTACCCAATAATCAGCACGGCCGACTGGGATCCAGCGAATCCACTTCGGTAAAAACGTCACTTTTAGTTTGCTACCATTTTCATCGACTGGCTTAGCCAAACCTTCGGCCGTAATACCTGAACCATCCTCGCTCACGCATTTGTTAGTGACGATGATGCCTGACCCATCGGTCTTTTGCGTATAGTTTGCCGTGACATCGCCTGCACATTTACGCTGGAAATACATCGGTAGACGTCCAATCTCATACCATGTCCCAGCGTATTCATTGAGATCGACACTATCCACTGTCGTTGGTATGCTTGCAGGCTTATAGATAATATCGCTTGGCTTAACTGATAGCATATCGGTCGTAATCTTCTCGCTCATCACATTATCTTGCATATTACTGGTAGTAGCCATATTAATGGGCGGCGTTGCAGCATAGGCTGAAAATGCCGCTAGCGGTATGATGATCGCTAACGCAATGCCTGTATGCTTGATAAGTCCATTCATAAATATACGCTCCGGTATGTCTTTGTATGACGAGTTGATAGCGGTTGATGAAGTATCAAGGATTTGCTTGGTGCTGTCTTGCAAATTACTTGCTTGGTCATCTGCAAGCTCAGAGATTAGCGGCTCGTCTTTATTCAATGTTGCTGATCGCTTATATCCATTAGCAATGTTGAATTGTTCTTTATCACTATTTTTCAGATGTTGACTGTTACTCATAGCGGACTCTTTGACCTTAGTAAGGCTTTTGTCGGCGCTTTTGTATCCAAAATAGCTGTCTTGTGAAGGCATAGCTTCTGCCAGATGGTGCGAATATTCGCTGTTCAGGTTTTCATTGCTCAGTTTTTTATGGCTATAGTTTGCATCATTACTGGCATTTATTGTTTGTTGCGCATGACGACTATTGTTATAGCTGTTTGACTGTATAGTCTCCTGAGATTGAGAACCAGCTGCCTGTGAGTCAGTCCATGCTGACTCAGATAACTTATTGGTTTTCATAGGGATACCGTTATTAATAGTGACTGTTAAAATACTTTATCTGCATCATTTATTTGAGTTGATTTTATAATGATCCTGAGTTTCAGAGTTAATTATCGACCCAAACTCTACTGCTACAAACGCTCTTTTTTATTATAAATTTTGGTAAATGCGTTAATAGTTAGTTCACTGATAAAAATTAGAATTAATGCGTTGTAGATATGGAATATATATTAAGGGCAGCTGGACTATTAAAACAGTAGTGCAATGTATGAAAACGCAACGGTTTGTAAGTAACGATGGGTTTATGCGTTAGTACACACACATCATAATCACATAGTTACCGACTAGATAAATAACTTAAAAATCAGTTATTTATACTTACCTATCTTAATAAGCAAACATAGTCAAGTGAATGATATTACTGCTTAATGAGCACTCATTTTCTAGTTTTTTATTCGTGGAACTGACGAATGCCTGCGACACTGACACCGCCGTGCGCCAATGCTTGATCTATCATACTAGGTACCAAGCCGCCCAGACCAATGACTGGCATGTCAGCTAACTGTGCCAAAGCCGACCACGCCTCCCAGCCAAGTGGCACCGTCTCAGGATGCGTCTGAGTTGTAAGTACAGGAGACAAAAAAGCGCCAATCACTGGCGACAACTGCTGCTGTATGCGCATACTCGCAAGTTTATTAGCGGCACGAATGCTGGCAATATCATGACAGCTGACTATTAGTGGATGCTCACTCGAGATGTCGGCCAATTGCTCAGACTCTGTAATATCTTGAGTACCATTGAACCATGCCATTAATACCGAATGCGTCAGGTGTCTAGCGACAATCGAACCAGTCGTTTTTGCCTCTATCATTGCCTCTGTAATTGTCGTCTTGGAGCGCTGACAGTCATTGTCGTATGGCAAAATCGCTAGAATATCTAGACGCACATCCAGTAGCTGCTCAGCAATGTATGCCGCCTCCGTCTCTTTTAAGCGGATGTACACCCAAGCGGCTGGTGGCAGATTGTCTTGATGATAGTGCACCCATGCTGCTGCTGAATTTGGCTGGGCAGAAAAATGCGCAAGTGGATACGTAATCGCTATTTTTGTAGGAAGCTTTAGCCATTCTAAAATAGTGCTATTGGCAGCGGGCAAATGATACGCTCCTGCTAGTAGCTTAGATTTTTCAACCCACGTCATTGCTTGGCCTTCTAATCCATACTCACAATGCTTGTGCTGTTCATACTGCTGTGCGGTCAGTTCAACCTGATAAACCTGCAAGCTCACCTGCTTGTCACCATAGTCGTGATGCAAACGCCCAAGCTTCACCATCATATTTTGATGAATATCGATCCCTGTTTCTTCAGCAACCTCCCGAATCAATGCCTGCTCTGCTGACTCATCAGCCTCTATTTTGCCGCCTACAAATTCATAGCGATTGCCTTGATGCTGAGCTGCATCTCGGAATCCAAGCAAAAACTTGGTTTTATAATAAATAACGGCAACTGCAACATTGACGATGGTGATGTTTTTCGTTTTTGATTGGCCACTCATCTCATTTGGCATAACTCTACCTTTCACTTCTCTCTTCATTATGACTTTTTAATCGCCTGATTCTGCGTATATAACTTGGCAGCTGTAACAACGTGGCGACTGTCTTTATGGTCCCTATCGTTTTTATACATCTTATAAATTCTGTGTTTCTACAAGGAGAAAGCCCCCTATTCTCACTTTGGGACAGTAGCCTTAGATAAATTTACACAATAACTGCATTTTATTTTATCAATTACCTTGCAAATTCATTCAATCTAAATGATAATGATTATCGTTAAGGTTCATTAGAACATAGCTAATTTATTAAGCCACTTCTTATCAAAAGGAATTTACCATGAGTATGGTTATCTCTCGTTATCTAAACTGCCGTGAAAACCGTCTGCCAACGCTACAGTCGCAGCATCTATTTGCCCTGACCAAAGAAGTACGTATCGAGCATCAAGGCGAAGAGTATCGACTACGTTTGACTCGTAACAATCGGTTGATTCTGACCAAATAACTGTATGAGTAGACTACATTTTTTACAAAAAAAACGCCTTCATTACGAGGCGTTTTTTTTGTAAAGCAATAATTATAAGAATCCGTCTCAATCCATACCACTGATCAGATACCCACTCGGTCAAGTAAGAGCGTTAGAATTGCCAACTATAGACCACGTCTACCGCATTTTCAGCAGCCGAGCTGGCTTCTACGTAAATACGACGAGTCAATTGATAGCGAACAGACAGACTGTTTTGCGCATTGAAAACACCTACGCCGTAGCGGATATACAAGTCAGGGGTCACGTAACCGGTGACATTGACATTGGTATCTTCACTACTACCTGAGGCATCCACCGTCAAGCTCTGTAAACCAAAGGCCTGTCCGATTTGATTGGTCAGACTGCGCGTACCACTCAGACCAAAGCTTAATCCAGCAGCGGCTAGGTTATTGGTCACTTGTGATTTAAACCCTTGCTCACTGATTTGAGTGGCGCTCTTATTATTGATTCGTCCTGTCACCAGCGCATTCATCGCTTGCTGCTGGGTCAATCCTGCATTATTAAAGACGATGATATTTGGACTTTCAGTCGTACCTTTCACACGCAGACCCACTGTTTTACCATCAATGGTTTTTGCCGCTTCAATACTCAAGTTGGGCTTCATGACATCGCCATTAAAGCGTACTTGACCATAATTTAGCTCTAGGCTTTGACCAAAAGCATTGATATTGGTACGACGTGATACTTGAACAACGCCTTTGGCACGCATGATGCCCGTGCCACTTTGGTTGATGTTAATCGCACCAGCCAATGGAATAACAGCACCAAAACCACGGAAATTGATGTCATCACCCAAATCAACGCCGATATCAGCATTGATAGACCAAGGTTTTGATATTGCCAATACCTCATCGATGTTGCCGATCAAACGCCGATCCAACACAACCACATCTTCAGATTGAGTCACAATATCTTCGCTGGCCTCTGGTGGACGAATGGTAGCGGTTGGCACGCTGATAGCGCCTTTAATATCCACATAGCGATCCGTTGGGCGTACGATGATGTCGATATCAGGATTGATCTCGGCCACGAGCAGTGGCGGCTGCGTAATCACGAGCCTTTCACCAACAATACTCAATTTGGCTTGTAGCTTTTGCTGCCAATTGACCGTGCCTGTCAGTGTGCCTGTTCCTGTACCGCTTTTGAACGTACCATCAATGGTCGCCTGCGTACCGCGAATTTTGGCCTGTGTGTTGACATTGGTCAGGTTCACTGGCAAGTCTAACATGGCGATGCGACCATCAGAGAGTTTCACATCACCATAGAACTGCGGCTTATCTAGCGTACCGCCCAGTCCTCCTGCCATTGTAACGTTGCCTTTTAGTACTCTCATACCTGGGAAGAAAGGCTTAAATATCGCCAAATCAAGCTCATTTAACACGAGTGCACCAGAGATGGGTTTCGGTGTTTTGTAAGGATCAACAACGACTTCAGCATAACCGCGAGCACCGCGACCCGTATTGATGTCGGTACGCAGCTTGATACCTTCTGGCACCGACAAGGCGATTAGTGAAACACGCTTATAAGGCAGTGTCACAGGCGTGCTATCCCCGTCTTGAATCAAGCCGATTTTGCCATTGTCTGAATAGAGTGTCGTGTTAATAGTTGGCGGACGACCACGTTGCCAACCGACAATGGCTTTACCATTAATCTTGCCGTGCCAATCAATATCCTTTGGTAAAAATACTGAAAATAATGACGTATCTAAATTCTGCAATGCCACATCGACTTCACCACTGGCTGGAGAAGCCACTAAGTTCTTGCGTAAGCATAGCTTGCCCGTTTGGTCCGTGGCTTGCCAACAATGTGCAGCCAACTGTACTTTGAGATCTGTATTATTGCCATTTTGATTATTGGGCAAATTCACAATCAGCTGTGCTGGCTGTAATTGATTTAAGGTAGCGTATCTGGATTTAACGCGGCCTTTACCGATGACTCCTGACCAACGAAGCTTGTCGCGATCAAACCCACCTTTAAGCCTAGCGCCAACATCAAGCTGCTGATTGGCTACATTTAGATCAACGATATGAGATTGCTCAGTCCCATTAAAGGAGGCTTTTACACTATCGAAGCTTTGTCCCGCAGCATCCAGACCTTCAGCGCTGACGATAAGCTGGCTTGGACTATTGGCTAGATTAACCAGCTTGCCACGTATACGACCTTGACGCAAAATAAAGCCCGGTAGTGCAATCCGTTCACCGACCAAGTCGATATAGATCGTCGGTAAAGCCTGACCTACTGGTTGAGACAAAGTCGCTCCACCAGTGACTTTGCCAGCAAGCTTATCTGACAGTTGATCTAGGCTTGTGATATTGATTTTGGTCTGTAGCTGTTTGGCATTGCCATTAGCAGTCACATAGTTGTCACCCCAGCGTAGTATCAAGTTGTCAGCATTCAAACTGTCTACCAAGGCATTCACTTGCTTATACTGTGCTTGGGCATCTTGTGTTTGTAGACGCTTAAAATAGCTGGCTAAGTCTTTTGGCAAGCGCAGTTTTGCAGCCAAGCTGCCTTTGGCACTGAGCGGCTGGCCTTTTAGCATACCACTCAGATTGATTTGTCTGATATTGACGGTCTGCTGCGTATCGCCCCAACGTCCATCCGTATCGATGTTACCCGTGATACGGCTTGGTGTATCCTTTAAGAAATATCCGATATTGAAGCGATCCATCACGGCACTAATGTCCCATGCAATGCCTTGACGCACATCAACCTCTCCTTTGGCATCAATACTACCTGCCGCGCCCACATGCCGCAGACGGTTGATACGGATCAGCTGACTATCGCCGCTCGCGTTAATATTCAGCTTACCTGCTGGTAACTGCTCGGCATCCAAAACCCCATCGAAATTCACAGCAAAACGCTGTAATTTACCTGCGGTATTTGGGCTGTTTTTAGGCGCAGCCTGCCACTCGCCACTGGTTTTTAAGTCACCTGTGATGATTGCTGAATTATTTGGCAAAAAATACCCTAAATTAAACTGATCGAAACGTCCATCGACCGTCCAGCCAATATTACGACGCAAGTCAATGACACCTTTGGCATTCACCGCACCAGCTTCACCATCATAATTCAATTTACGGATACTAATTAATTTTGGCGTACCCGCTGCGTCGATTGATAGACGACCTTTTGGTACATCCGCTGTATCGATCTGACCATCAAAACGTGCATCAAATACGGACAACTCACCACCCACGATATCGACACTGGCATCACCGCTACCTGTTATACCGATTGCGCGACCGTTTTGCGTGGCATCAAGCTGTGCCTGTAAGTCGGTATTATTGACAGTAATCACATGGCGCTGACCACTAACGCCGTTTTTGGTGATATTTAACAGGCGACCACGAGCACTCACACGCCCTCTTAGACGCTCAAGTGGTAAGTCACTACGGTACTCTTTAGGCAATAAACCTTTGGTCACTGCATCGATTTTCCACGTCAGTGGGCGGTTTTTATTTGCTAGCCGAATCTGCCCAGTTCCTGATAGGTCGCCTACGATGCCATCATAATTGAGTCGATTGATATCAATAACGTCACCTGCTTTACGCAAGCGCACGTCATAGTTGCCTTTAGGTGCAGCATTGAGTTCATTGATAATGGCATTGGCATCGACGGATAGGTTTGAACCACGAACGATGACATCTGCTTGACCGCGAGGACTATCAATATTGCCTATGTTAGGCACATCACGGCGGGTCAAGTTTTGCCATCTTGCATCAATATACCAAGGCGCTGTGTGTTGAGATTTAGCAGACGTCTTGCCGCGCACTAGGTTGGCATTGACATATTCGCCGTCACGCTGACGTAGGTCTACATCAATCTCTGTATTACCTGTACTGTTTTGCTGCTGATAGCGTAACGATAATCTACCATTGAGCGTTTGCGGAGCATACGCTTTAAAATCAGCATACTCATCAGGAATCGCACGTCGAATGTCAAAGTTACTACCAGCTGCACGCACTGTCGCATTAAAGCTCTCTTTCCAGCCTAAGATGCCCTGAAGCAGCAAACGTCCAGAGGGAACGTCGGCTTCTAAGCGATCAATACGCAATTGACTGTCTGCAATGACGCCGCGCCCTTGATAATGACCGGATGGAATGTCTTTGGCAGTCAATTCTGTGTTGATGCGCAGTTGTATCTCAGAGATAACCCCTGATGCAGTCGCCATACCGCTTTTTAGATGAATATTTTGGTCATCTGCATAAGGCACCAAAATATCATCCCACTTCAGTTTTGCCTGAAACGGTGCGCCTGCATCTAGGCCTTGAACCACAAAATCGCCGCTAACGTCGCTGTCGTTATAGCGACTACGCACCTGCCCAACCGTACGTTTTAGCGTACCAGTTGCCGTAATATTCAATGGATCGATATAAGCTTTTTCAAGTGCACTCACCTCTACAATCGCGCTCAGATCCAGTGGGTAGTCGCCTTGTAAATCTGCCTCACCTTGTAAGGCACTGACTTTTACAATATCAGCATATTGCAAGCTGCCGCGACCGACCGTCACAGTGCTGCCAACCCATGTCAGATCGCGAGCCGTAGTATTGTTGATAACAATAGGCTCTTTGGTCACTTGCTTATAAATAATTTTATTGATTTTTGCGTGATCAAAACGTAGATTGACTGGTAGCTTTAGCGTCTTATAATCAAACGGTTCACCAGTCGGTGGTTTTTTATTGAGGATCTCGATGGTTTGAATGTCAGCATCGCTTAGATGTACTTCTTTTGCAAATACCGCACGCCAACCTATTTTGACATAGGCTTTGTCCACCAAAATCTCAAGATCTTCAGTGGCTTCAATATCGATATCTGTCACCCAAATACCATCACGCAAATTACCGCGCCCATATTTGAAACCGATACCCGTCTCAGCACTGATTTTTTCTAAAATAAACTTGGTGCCAGAGTCCGTGCCTGCAGCATAAAAAAATATCGCAAACATAATCGCTAGTACGATAATGACCAGCACCAGCAGCTTGAGTAAAAATGATAGCGGATACCAGCGCCTAACGGCACGAGCATCGCGCTGTGCTGGGTCTTCATCTGGTGCATTGTTAGGCGGGGTATTTTTTGTCTGCATGACACTCAACTACGTTAAAAAGTGATGACCAGCAATCGGTACGATAAGTAATGAATAAAACGGTTCAAGCGATCTGTGTTCATATGTAGGAAGTAAGCTTTTACAATGGCGAGCCAATAAAGAAATGTAATCGCACAGGAATATTGTCTTCTGTCACCCCTGCGGCGACATCGACACGCACCATCCCAACAGGAGAGGCCCAGCGCACACCGACGCCGACGCCAACTTTGGTTTCAGCATCAAAGTCTTTGTCGTACGCATTACCAACATCGGTAAAGAATGCGCCACGAAAGCCCGGTTTGAACTCATAGTTATACTCTGCACTACCAACCGCTAGTACTTGCCCGCCTGTCAGATAGCCTTTATCGTTTAGTGGCGATAAGCTCTCGTAGTCATAGCCACGGATGCTTTGGTCACCACCTGCGAAAAAGCGCAATTTATAAGGCACATCATAAAAATCATCTGCCCAAATATAACCACCATTCAAACTACCAAGCACTTGATGTTTTTTGTCATCGCCAAAGCTATAAATACCGCTAACACCAGCACGCACGATGGCCAAATCAGTATCACTCAGCGCTTTGTCAGCACCTGCTTCAATCGAATAATACTGACGCATACCACGCGTTGGATTGGTCGCACTATCCGTGTCGGTTTTATTCATACCATAGCCAAACAGCAATGCTTGCTGCTTGGGGTTTGACGAGGTAAAGCGGATAGGTAAATCATCCCGCGCAGCGCCGTCAACGCCAGTCTCTAGCTCATCTAAACGATAACGCATAGAGTAGCTACGATTCCAACCACTATCACGGCGAATATTACGTGCCAAAGCCGCTTTTAAAGTGGTGGTAGATAAATCAAAGTTACCTTTGCCTTGGTCAATGACTTCTTCTTCATAAGTAAGACGCCCATCTAATTTATCATTGAGTGGATGATTCCAAGGGCGGCTCGCATAGACAGCGACGTTTTTGCTGATTCTGGACACTTCGGTTTCTGCGCCTGCTTGATAGCCCTGACGGTTAAGCAAATTATAATCGATCTTGGCGGTTGCTCGCACGCCTGTGTCAGTACCGTAACCCAAACCAACCTGAGCATCACGCGGCTTATCAGCGTATACAAAGACATACAACGGTACTTTTTTGCTTGTGGCAACGTCTTGCGGTGTTTTACGTCCTGCGAGCGTTGGCGGTACGAAATCCTCATCAACGGTGAAGTCTGCATCATCAGGGAATATTTTTTGGGCCACATTACTGATAGAGTCACTGATTTTGCCTAATAAGTTATCCGCTTCTTGGTCTTTTTCATCCAGCACGCGGTCATCCGGCAGGCGGCTTAGACGCTCTGCTTTTTGCTTAACCGCTTGTAGCTTATCAAGCGTTTCTTCATCAACCTCAAACTCGATAGCAGCAATATCAGCTTCATTGACCGTCTCGCCACTACCATTGCTAAGCGCACTTTCACGCTCTACGCCAGTACTACTACCCGTATCTTCTGTACTAGCCAAACGATTATTGGATGCTGCTAGAGTAGCATTATCTCCAGTCATATCTGAGATGCCATCCTTATCAACATCCTCATCCAATATAGCATTGCTATTGGTAGGTGCATTATCAAATGCCAATGTACTGGCCTCACTCCGGTCATCTGGCGGTAATATCGATTCAACGTTGACAGCGTTGAAATAGCGAGTCGCTGATAAGTCATTACTAAACTTTGTCACTGATGGACGATAGAATGGGTCACCCGGCGCAAACTCATACAACTGCTGCAATAACGACAATTCTACTGGGAGTTTGTCAGGGTCTTGTGTCAGCGTGTTGGTTTCTTTGTCATAGGTAAAGAAAACAACATCATCAAACTCGTAGCGGTCGCCTGTGTTGTAGACCAAAGACATGTCCGCTTTGTTGTCTGGTAAGATAATATCGACAGATTTGTTTAACCAATACTGATCAAAATACCCATAGGTATTACTCAAAGACTCAAGCGCCGCTTTACTACTCTTGTAGACACGGTGGTTAAAAATATCCCCTTCTTGCGGCGGTAATTCTTTTTCAAGCGCGACAAACTCTGCTTGCTCACCGCCCTCACCGCGGATATCAACGATACGGCTGTCTACAATAACAGGCTCGCCCAGCTCTTCGATCACCACATTGATCGTATCACGCGTAGGCTGACGCAGGCTGAGAGTCACATCATAGTAACCCACTGCTTTGGCAGCATCCAATGCCGTTTGACGCAAACGTGGTAGCGCTGCGGTAAAATCAATGACCGACTGTACTGTCGTATCATCAAGGGCCGCTTTAATATTCTTCATTGGCTGAATATCGTCGTCAGCTTTGATGAGTTTTGGTTGACCATTTGCCGTATCTTCGGCGCCAGCTTGTTGTATATAAACTGTGGTCTCCACACTTGGTAACGCCATCACACCACCATTGAAAAAGCGATTATAGAGACGCTTGACAATGTTGCTTTTATTACGTGCAAGTGGTTTTGACTGGTCAGCTTGCTCGATGCTTTGATTGACGGCCTGAGTATCATTCTGATAATCCGGTAGGTAGTCTTCAGGATCAATCACATCTGAGGGCATGTTACCGCCATCAGTTATATCGCTATTACCTGCTATTATCTCATCATTAATGCCATTTGCCGCATTGACATTGCCACTGCTGACAGAGTCACTCACGTTAATGGGACGTGACATAATTTCAGCTGTGGCTGCCTGTTCTGCTGCGGCCTCACTTCTACCCAGTGTGTCAAGATTGCTAGGCATAGGCAAGTTGGTCGCATCTAAGTCAACATCTAAGCCGATGGGCGGCGCTGTGTCGTTCAATGTGGCAATTGGCGCATCAAAGGCACTGTCGTTGTTAATGCTGTCGATATCTTGGGTGTTTTGTAAATCGAGCGCCGCCAGCTCACGATCAATCTGCTCAGGCGTCATCATCTGATAGCCTTGCTGCTGTATCGCTGTTGCTTGCTGCAACAAATCATCATTAGATAGATCTGCCTGCATGCCTTCTACGTACATATCCTCGTCGAAACGATTTGAATCTTGCAGGCCACTATTGTGATTATTATTTCGGGCACTGTCATTCTGAGAAGATGACGAGTTAGCGCCTGATTTTTTGATACCTAGTGTTTGTTCGCTATAGTCGTCCAAGACCGACTGATCAATAATGCCTTGCTCCACTGCTTTTTTTAGACGTAGTGCATCTAGGGCAGCATCGAGCTGGGTATCATCGTCTGATAGTGCGCCTGATGTATTATTGGCTGTTTGATTGTTAGCTGATTGAGTCTTAGCGACTTGATTACTGGTCGATGCATTGGTGATATTTGTGTTGATTGTCTCAGCCAATGCCGCAGGTGCGACACTAACTAGACTAGTAGCTAGCGCGGTACAGAGCGCTGAGCGCTTAAAATGAATACGGGGAGTACCGACATGAGTGCTTTGGATGCTGATATCGTTCTGAATACTCACGCTGTCACGCTGCCTCATTAATATGTTGCGTGCTCGAGTTGAAGGCGGCTGGGTCATGTTTACGTCCTATCCCTTCACGCGGCATACTATTATTAACGATTGATTATCGCCAAGTCTGACCGGTGAATAAACTTATAGCAGTGGGCTGAAATTAATGGTTTACTACGTTGCTTGTCATGATGGAAGTCTCTGGTGCATATTATTCAGCACTCGATGGGTGACACCATACAAACAGTCTTGATTGATAGCAAGCCTTCACCTTTACCGTCGCTCGCACCTTTTAATGCAACCATATAAAATTTACAAATCATAACTTAGTTAATTATGAAATCATAGCGCAGGTTTCATGTATTTTTACCTAAGCCTTGCTATTATACGGCTTAATATTGATAAAACCTATGCTGTATTTCGATAAGTTTTTGATAATATTGATAATTGCTATCGCATTATAAGCTGCGTTCAGCGCCTCTTCTTACTTTATCAGCCGCTTCTCATCTGTAGGAACATTCATGTCCAATCAGTTTCAGCTATTTAAGCGCCGCCGTTTTAGCGCCATGTTTTTCACTCAGTTTTTGGGTGCGTTTAATGACAATATCTTTAAACAAGCACTTATACTGGTTCTGACTTATACCGCTGCCAGTCAATTGGGTGTGGAAGTCAGTATTTTAAATAATTTGGCCGCGATGTTATTCATACTGCCCTACTTTTTGTTTTCGGCATTGGCAGGACAAATCGCTGATAAGTATGAAAAATCCAAGCTCACGCAGTTTATCAAAGTACTTGAGCTAGTCATCATGGCAATCGCTGCGGTTGGTTTTGTTTTTGAATGGTACACCCTTTTATTTGTCGCGTTGTTTTTGATGGGCACGCATTCGACCTTTTTTGGACCGATTAAGTACGCTTATCTACCACAGGCGATGAAAGAAGATGAGCTGGTCGGTGCCAACGGTCTGTTTCAAATGGGCACTTCTCTAGCCATTCTTGTTGGTATGATTGTCGCTGGTATCTTAACTCAGCTGTCACACTCCTTATATTGGATTAGCGCTACCGTATTGGTCGTTGCTGTGCTGGGTTATCTGGCAGCGCGCTATATCCCTAACATGCCAGCCATGCAGCCTGATCTTAAGATTAACTGGAATATTATCACCATCAGCTTGTCTACGGTACGCTATCTCTACTCTCTGCCATTCTTGTTTTTTGTCATTCTTGGCAACAGCTGGTTTTGGTTTTATGGGGCGACGTTTTTGACTCAAGTGCCAGAGTTCAGCAAAGTCATTTTGCACGGTGATGAGTCGGTGGTGATTTTTCTATTGACGCTATTTTCAGTAGGGGTATCGATAGGTTCGCTCCTATGCAAATCATTGACCAAAAACCAAGTCAGCCTGCGCCTATTGCCTTTTGGTATTGCTGGATTGAGTATCTTTGCTATTGATTTGTACTTTTCACTTTCAAGCCTAAACATAAATGTGAATAATGACACATTGCTTGGTATCAGTGATTTATTTGGTACGAGCGGTAGCTGGCGCGTTTTTGCTGATTTGTTCTTATTGGGATTCAGTGGCGGTTTATATATTGTGCCTTTATATGCCTCAATGCAGGCCTATGCGCCAAAGAGCCATCGCGCGCGTATCGTGGGTGCCAACAATATATTCAATGCGATATTTATGGTCACATCAGCGATTTTTGCGATTGTCATCTTAAATGCATTAGGGCTAAGTCTACCGCAGCTATTTTTGGTAACAGGTGTGCTCAATATTGTTTTTGGTATCTTCTTATACCTTAAGCTAAATAGGCATATCAAACAGGCGGTTATCCAAACCAATGATGATGTGGTTATATAAATAAGCCATATTGAGCTTAAATAACGATAGCAATCGATAGGTTATCAAGGCAATAATATTGATGCCGATAATTTGGATTGTTTGCTATAGTAATGTATATAAGAGCTGTGCACAGGATTATTACCCTAGAGCAGTCACTAGTCTTATTTTATTGATAGAATTTAACGCCATCAGGAGTGAACCATGGCCCTGCGTCCTTTATCCAAAATCGATCAGCTATTGCTTGGGGTCGACAAAGCATTACGAGCTGTCGTGCCAAACTCAAACCCCAGTACGCGCCCATTGCCAGTGAGTAGTGACGAGATTCCTGAACTGACCATCACAGAGGCACGCCATGTCGCAGGGCTGATGCGTATCAATCATACCGGTGAAGTGTGCGCGCAAGGTCTCTACCATGGACAAGCATTTGCTGCCAAAGACAGTGGCGTCAAGCAAGCCATGCAGAACTCTGCTGAAGAAGAAGTCGATCATCTGGTCTGGTGCGAGACGCGCTTAAATGAGCTGGGTAGCCATGCGAGTGTGTTTACCCCGCTTTGGTATGGGATGTCTTTTGGCCTAGGTGCAGTCGCAGGCGCCATCTCAAATGAGTTTAGTTTGGGGTTTGTCGCGGAGACAGAAGCACAAGTTAGCGAGCACCTGCAAGATCATATCAATCAACTACCCGAACATGATCAACGCTCAAGAGAAATACTGGCACAAATGGATATCGAAGAGCAACATCATCGCGAGCTAGCACTGGCAAGTGGCGGCGCTGCGTTGTCACCACCTGTACGTCAGACAATGCGCTGGATGGCCAACCGTATGAAGGCGACCGCTTATCATTTATAAAGGCAAATAGCAATTTGATGTCTGAGATGACGAGCAATACTCGATTTGCTCAGCCCAAGCGAGTAACAATCCTACCACAGATAGCGCAAAGCTTAATTTGCTAGGGTATTAAAAATTTGTACGATTTTGCAGCAAACATATATCCTGACTATCAACCGATTAATAAATAAATAACGACTAAATAAGGTAATGATTTTTATGAAAGCAACTCTCTCTAATAGCGCGTCTTCCAAGTCGCCAAAGCTTGCAACCTTGACTGCGCTCGCGGCCGCCTGTGCAATGATGCTTTCTGCGCCTGTGAATGCTGCAGAAGCTGACACTGCTGCTACATCAGCACCTGCTGTACCGAGCGCTGTAGATTCCAGTAAACGCGTGATTCGTCTAGCAAGGCCAGGTGCAACGACCAGCACAGCTCAAAGCACAACAGATGCTACGCCTGCTAATAGCGCTCAGTCAGTTAATACTCAGCCAATGATGCCGTCAAGCAACACTCAGTCTAACCGTACCCCTTTGAGCACGGCACAGGCAGCACAGATGATGCAATCAAGCAATGCTCAACCAAATCGTGTACCTATCAGCCCCGCTCAGCCACCAGCATCGCAAATGATGAATCCAGCTAACGCCCCTGTGATGAGCGGTACTACTCGCATCTATGAGCCAGGTCCGATGACCGCGACTGGTATTGATCTGCGCAGTGGTCAGCTCTCAAATATTCCAACGCCACAAGTACAGCTCTCAGATGTGAGCTTTATCAAAACCGTCTTGATTCCACAACAAAAAGGCCTAGGTACTGATAAGCTTGACGTCAGCTTGCTTGATGATTTTATCGCAGACGTCTCACCGAATGCTCGTCACTATCCACCAAACTTCCCTAACCGCACTCAGCGCCATTACACTCGCGAAAAAATCAAAGTATTGGCCGATTGGATTGAGCCTTACGCCAAATCACCAAATGCGTCTTATGATGTATTGATGCGCGCAGCCAAGCTAAATGGTATGGGTCGTAATCTAGACTTGGGCTCAGACTACACGGTACGCGGCGGCCAGTATGTTGATCGTGCGCTCAAAATCCAGCCAGATAGCGGTGAAGCCAACTTCTTATATGGCATGATGCTATCAGAAGGTGGCGGGTTTAAAGAAGGCCAAAAATATCTAGACCGAGCCGTATCTCTGGGTTATACCGAAGCAGAGCAAAGCTTGGCACAGTCAGACCTACTCAGTGATCGCCGTGCTAACGCCCTAGAGCGCCTACGTCGTCTTGAAGCAAAATACCCTAACAACACCGTTATTCCTCAGCAAATCAAACTGGTTGAAGATGGCAAATTCTACATTTGGGATATCCCTGCACCGGATATCAATGTCAAACCAGGTGCCTAAATTGGTACTGTTTGTCTATACTAAAGATAAACAAATAGTTTGATAGCCTGAGAATACCTAGCGCCTTTGTTTTTATGAATATAAAGCCAAGGCGCTTTTTTATGTCTGGCTTTTTTGTGCCTAATAGCAAGCTGCTTGCGCAGAACCCTGTCTTTTCCTACTTTGTCTAAATGAATGCCCTTTTTACCCAAAAATTTAAGTGTATCTCAAAACAATAACCATCCTTTAAAAAAGTCATTCGATATATAGCGCTTGGTTATAACCCTTCAAATAAAATAGTCTAATATCAAAAGTTACGCTAAACTCTACCATAACCAATAGCACTTCCATTGCTGGTTTTCTCATCACTACTTTTTTACCGGACTGACCTATGACTTCTGCTAGCCCTAGCAAAAACACGGTAACGCAAGCCAATAAAAAAATGCTGCCTATCGCCTCAGTTGCATTATTGACAGCGGCAATGCTGCTACCAGCCTGTAGTGTCGTCTCGGTAGAAAAACAAGCATCGGCCAAGACCATCTCAGCACAGCGCGGTAATATCGTCACTGATAATCAACTAAGCAGCGATACGGCATCTGCCTTGCTATCAGCAGGTCTTGATGAGCAAGCTTGTATGCAGCAATTCGACTTGTGCTTGACTCAGCTCACGGACAGTATTTTAAATAAACACTATCGACCTGCACTGGCAATTTTTGCAGAACTGCACTACGCAAAAGCGCGCCAGCTTGCTGACTCACAAAACTGCCGCAATGCACTTGCCCGTCCACCACTTGACCCATACTATGCCAATGCGCCTTTGAGCGACGACGATGCCAAAACGCAGCAAGAAGAGACCACTCTTTGCTTAAACAATTATCAGGACAGACTGTTTGATGCGATTAAATATAGCTATACCTATTTGTTTTATGACAGTCTGACTCATGATTTTGAGGGTGCTGATGAAAGCTATAGTAGTGCTCACACGCAAACCCGCATCCCAACTGACAACGATATTCAGACCCAAGATATCTATAACGCTGCCAGCAATGATGTCATCACGCAGCTTTATCGATCGACCGAAAACTCAGATAAATTGATGAATGGCAAAAAAGTAGAATACTTAACCATCCCTTCTGCTAGGCGCGATAGTAGCGATCAAGCAGCGATTGCCAACCGAGCCCCGCTAAAAGGTAAAGCGACCGACCAAGTCAAGGTCATGAAAGTACAAGTAGATGATTATGACCTCGGCATCTATTTGCCCAATGAAAACAACTATTTGCAAAATGCTCATAAGCAAGACTCTGCGCTTGCTGACTTAGTTTCTACTTACGAGCTACGTCTCTCTGGGCTGAATTCTGTTAGCAAACGTCCCGGTTTAGGTATCAGCTTAGTCGCTTCTCTCGATGATCGTTACACCATCACGATTCGCCAATTATTATCATCATCACTATCGGGTCGATTAACCAATGAGAGTGACAATACAAAAGATAGCGAGCCAAGCTCACGCATTTATCCTACTGGTCATCTCCTGCTAACTGGTTTGATCAAACCAAGTGGTGATAGCGTGCTGGATGTGCTGAGCAGTCGCCAGCTCGATATCCATCTATACAATCCATATCAAACTGAAACCGTCAATATTCTTAACGATAACTATCCATTAGCAGCCAATTTCTCAGCAGGTTATGGAATGTGGCTGGCAGAAAACCAGTTGGATAGTGTGGGTTATTTGAACCTCATCACACGCCAGCCAGATGCTCGTCTGCCCAAACTGTTTATGCTCGAACCTTATGACCCTGACAAGCGTGTCATCATTATGCTACATGGTTTGGCCTCTAGCCCAGCCACGTGGGTCAATCTCACCAACGATATTCTCAATGATGACAAACTGCGCGACAATTACCAGGTTTGGCAAATATTTTATCCAACCAATTTGCCTATTTTAGAAAACCGCTATCAGATTCAGCAATTAATCAACACGACTTACGAGCAGACGGACCCAACAGGACAAAATCGCGCCAGTAAAAACAGCGTGATCATTAGCCACAGCATGGGTGCCCTTATCGCGCGCATGATGCTGTCCGATGATAATTTGGTCGATGATTTGGACAGACTTGATGATCAAGACATTCTCTCTAGTAGTGAAAAACGGCAAATCCGCGATGCACTAAAAGAATCGTTTGGTGAAAAGGAATTAAAAAAACGGTTTGAGCTACAATCCTTGCCACAAGTAGACACCGCTGTCTTTTTATCTGCACCTTTTCGCGGCACTGACTATGCAGACCGCTGGTTTACGCGGGCGCTGCGCCGCATTGTCTATCTGCCAGTCGGTTTGGTAAAAACAGTGACTGACAACTTGGCAACGATTGCCACGCAAGGCGATCTGGCACAAAACCCGTTGGGCGCTTTGTATTTGCAAAACGGTGCCAGCCAGCTAAGCGATGACTCTTCTTTTATTGAGCTGACCAAAGATCTGACGATCAATAGTCGTGTCACTTATCATTCGATTATTGCCAATAATGATGCTGATATCACCAAAGGACTGGCCCAAGCACAGCCTGACGGTGCCAAAATTGATTTATCGCAAGCGCTAGAAGAAGACGCTAAAGACGAACGCGCAAGTGCCCGCGTGTCAGATGACACATCAGAGCTGCCTCCTGAGCCACTGGTCGCTGCCGTCACTGTTGATAAAAATATCAGTCAAGCCCTAACCCAACGTTTATCAGACGGTATTGTGCCTTATACCAGTGCGCACTTAGATGGCGCGGCGTCTGAGACCATTATCAATGGCGGTCATAGTATTCAAACCAATCCACAAACGATTTTGACACTGCGACGGATTTTGCATAAACAGTTACAAGAATGATGTATGTTTTTGTTATTGGGGAACATTTTAATGCATGGGAAAGCAAGTAATAAACAAAACAGATGTTTTATAAAAAAATACTCGCTATTCCCAAGTCATTGTTATTCATAAAATTAATTTTATTTTCAAGGGTGTTTTATGTTTGTTTTTCTGACTCCTAGGTATGCAGCTGTCTAACCGCACGGGTTGCGTCACTATCTAGGGAAGCGCATAATATATGCATAGCACATACCTGTAGTATATGAGTTTATAGGGACATAAATTATTCAATTCAGCTAAACAGTGAATCGTAACCTTAGCCACAATTTATGCCTGATGTCGTTAAAGTTTTACGCCACTAAGAGCCATTGCCCGTAATCATTGTCACCTTGATTTATGTACCGTTACGGACAGTTACTTGAGCGTTGTACGGAAGACAGCGCTATGAAGCTAACAGATAAGAGTAACCATTTATGTTTGCTACGTTTATGATTGACCAGCTCGATGCGCTGACACTCGCGCGTATCCAGTTTGCTTTTGTTGTCTCCTTTCATATTGTCTTTCCCGCTTTTTCTATTGGACTTGCTAGCTGGCTGACCGTACTTGAGTTTCGCTGGTTAAGAACAGGCAATCCTGTTTTTGCGGAAGTCTACAAACACTGGGTAAAAATATTTGCCGTGGTGTTTGGTATGGGTGTGGTTTCAGGGGTAGTAATGTCTTACCAGTTTGGGACCAACTGGGCAGTCTTTTCAGATAAGGCGGGTAACGTCTTAGGCCCACTCCTCGCTTATGAAGTACTGACTGCATTTTTCTTAGAAGCCTCCTTTTTGGGTATCATGCTCTTCGGTTGGGGCCGCGTTAGTAAGCGCATGCACTTTGTCGCCACTGCAACCGTCGCTATCGGTACGTTGATCTCAGGGTTTTGGATCTTGGCCGCCAACAGCTTTATGCAGACGCCGCAAGGATTCATGGTCGGTGCTGATGGTCTGCTTTATCCAACCAACTGGCTTGAGATTATTTTTAATCCCTCATTTCCCTACCGCTACGCACACATGATGACCGCTGCTTTCTTGACGACTGCTTTTGTGGTTGGTGGTATTGGTGCTTATTATCTACAATCCAAAAAGCACATCGAACACCGAAAACATGGCCGCGTGATGTTGGGCATGGCGATGATTATGGCGATTTTTGTGGCACCTGCGCAGGTATTAATCGGTGATGAGCACGGGCTAAATACGCTTGAGCATCAGCCTGCCAAAGTCGCAGCCATGGAAGGTATCTGGGAAGATGAGCGCGGGGCAGCATTACGTCTCTTTGCGATTCCTGATCAAGAAAATCAAACCAATAAATACGAAGTAAAAATCCCTTATGTCACAGGTTTGATTCTCACTCACTCTTTAGATGGTGAAGTGAAGGGTCTTAAAAACTGGGCAACAGAAGACCAACCACACGTTATTATTGTATTTTGGGCCTTCCGTATTATGGTTGCCATTGGTATGTTAATGGTGCTTGTGGGTCTATTTAGTGTCTATAAATACTTCAAAAAACAGCAGTTCAGTCCTGACAGCAAGCTGTTCCACCGTGCATGGATGATGATGACGCCGCTTGGCTTTATCGCGCTACTTGCCGGTTGGTTTGTCACCGAAACAGGGCGTCAGCCATGGACAGTCTATGGTGTAATCCGTACAGCTGAAAGTATGTCACCCTTAGCAGCCCAACAGGTTGCCACTACATTGATCGGCTTTATTATCGTCTATACCTTTGTTTTTGGTGCAGGTAGCTTTTATATCTTGCGCTTGATTGGTCAAGGGCCAAAACCTTATACCGATCCTGCCGAAGACAATTTCTACGAGCATTCAGTAACCGAAGGTCAAGGTCGTACGCTGAGCGGAGATAATGATCCTGCTGGTCACACGACCAAGCAAGATATCGACACACCAGCAGATGACATCGATGATGGAGGGTTACGCTAATGTTTAATTTCGGTGATGTATTAGACTTACCCTTAATTTGGGGTGGATTGATTGCGCTTGCAGTCTTCATTTATGTCCTGCTTGATGGCTTTGATTTAGGCTGTGGTATTTTATTTCCGTTTGCAGGCTCAGACAAAAACCGTAGTCGCATGATGAACTCTATCGCCCCATTCTGGGATGGTAACGAGACGTGGCTGGTATTGGGTGGCGGCGGTCTATTCGCAGCTTTCCCAGTCGCTTATGGCATTATCATGACAGGCTTGTATCTGCCGGTCATCTTTATGCTGTTTGGCCTGATCTTGCGTGGCGTGGCGTTTGAGTTTCGCTTTAAATCGAGCACCCATCGCTACATTTGGGACGGCTTCTTTTTCTTTGGCTCATTGCTGGCCGCTTTCTTCCAAGGCGTGATGCTCGGCTCTTTAGTACATGGTCTTGAGGCGAGCAATCGCTTGTATACTGGCGGCCCATTTGATTGGTTGACCCCATTTTCTATGGTCAGCGGGGTGGCTTTGATTATCGGCTACTCACTGCTTGGCTCAACGTGGCTCATTTTAAAGACCGAGCACGATTTGCAAGTGTGGGCGCGTAAGGTTTCAGGCTGGCTGTTGATGGCGTTGGTTGCTGCGATGATTGTTGTGACCATCTTTATGTATTTTTCAGACATCGATGCGCTAGAAGATTGGTTTACACTCGGACGCTTGCCTTATCTGGCGCCGATGCCAATTATTGCGCTGATTGTGTTCTTTATTATGCGTAAAGACTTGACCACTGAGCGTGAATATCGTCCTTTCTTATTGACGGTATTGCTCTTTTTATTGGGTTATATTGGTGTGTGTATCGCCATATTCCCATACATTGTGCCGTATCAGATGACGGTTTACGAGGCGGCAGCGACTGATACATCGCTATCATTTATGCTGGTGGGTGCGGTAATCATGTTACCTATCATCTTAAGTTATACTGCTTATGCGTACTATGTGTTCAAGGGTAAAACTGATCACGAACATATGTACTAGTCATTGTAAATGACAAGCAGCTAGTAGTGAGATAAGCAGGTGCTACACATTTTTGTGGCACCTGTGCTCAATTTGTCAGATAAGAGGTCTTTATGAAAAATCTCAGTAAAAAACATTTGAGTAAAAAGCAAAGACTGAGTAAAAAGCAAAGACAATGGGCTTGGTTTTTGGGCTTATATGCCGCAGGATTTTTGACGATCTTTACGATTGCGCAATTGATTAAGCTGGCAATGGGCGTTTAACACGGTTATCAGACAGTGTCGTTACCTATGTGCTACGCGCTCAATTTACCAGCCCTTGTATTCACTCTTCATTTCTATTGGTAAAGATTGAACAAGATATAGAAATCATCTGTGTAAAAAAGCAGCGTTGAACGATCAACGCTGCTTTTTTGTGTTTACCAGTGTATTTTTGCTTATCTTATGAATTTATTCGACCTTGATGATTATCGATATCGTTTTTTTCAATAAATTCATTCACTTGTGCCAAGCGCTCGGCTGTACCGACGTCGATCCAGTTATCAGTAATCACTTCAGCAGTAATCTGGAATTTGATCATTGCTTGCTTAAGTAGTGGCGCCAATGCGGCAGGCTGTCCTGATACCAATCCCTCTACCAACGTAGGAGACATCACGCTAATACCAGCGAAAGTAAACTTGTCCGCATCGCCAACTGGCTGCTCGCTGGCAAGACCATTATTAATAGCGAAATCACCACCATCATTGTGCTCTGGATTGTCAATCAACAACAGGTGCGCGCGCTGATCCGCGCCTAATGTATAGTCTCGCAACTGAGCAAAATCATAGGTCGTCCAAACATCAGAGTTGACGAGAATAAATGGCTCGTCTCGCAGCTTGCCTGACTGTAATGCCTGAAAAATACCACCTGCCGTCTCTAACGGCTCATCACCTTCTACTGACCAATGTAGTTTGACTCCATATTGCGCACCGTCGCCCAAGGTATCCATCAGCTTATCTGCCAGCCATGACGCATTGATCGTGATATCGGTAATACCTGCGGCTTGTAGTGCTTTAATATGCCAGACAATAAGTGGCTGACCGCCCACTTCGACCAAAGGCTTGGGCGTATCTAGTGTCAATGGTCGCAGACGTGTGCCCTTGCCAGCAGCCAAAATCATGGCTTGTGTAATCGTCGAGCTAGACATGCTTACTCCTATTTTTATTATTTAGTTTATCGATTTGATTAAGCATCATCTAGGCTGAAGCAAACTTACCTTTGTATGCAGGTAGAACAGCATCTTTTAGCCATTGATTAAAAGGTAGGACGGCATGCTTGATCGCATCATTACCTTGTTCAGCCAGCCAGTTTAATTCAATAATTAAATCACGCATGACTTTGGGAATATCACCCAAATAGCGATCTTTGCCATCGCGTTCAGATAATCGAATAAAAATCCCTAGTACTTTTAAATGACGCTGCACGCCCATTACATTAACGTCGTTTTCAAGCTGAACCACATTATCGGCTGTGGTTAGCAATTGTTGCTTTTGTAGCTGCCAAAAGTCGTTAATCCATGCAGATACTTGGTGCTCTGGCCATTCAACATAAGCATCGCGTACCAATGATACTAAATCATAAGCATAAGAGCCGATGACGGCATCCTGAAAATCAATCACACCTAAGCGCGATGTGTCCGCTTGGTCTTGCATGAGGTTACGACTATGATAGTCGCGATGCACAATGACTTGTGGCTGTAGCAGGATTTCATTGATGAGTGCCGATTTTAAGTTTTCCCACACCTCCTCATTCAGCTCTACGCCGATATAAGGGATAAACCACTCACTAAACAGATTCATTTCGCGATCTAATAACGCCGTATCGTAATCTGGGAGCTGATACTGAGATTTTGCAGTCTCGACTGGTACCGTTTGCAGCGCTACTAACGTCTGCATGGCGAGCTGATAATAGTCATTGATTTGCTCTGGTGTTGCATCATTCAGCAAATGAGCAAACTCTACTGCACCAAAGTCTTGTAGCACCAAAAAACCTTTTTCTAAATTTTGTGCGATGAGCGTCGGCACATTGATTGCAGGCGACATGAGCTTGGCAACATTGATGAACTGCCGCATGGCATCTTGCTCATCAGCAGAATCCATGACGATATGACGCGTATCTCCTGATCCGTCAGCCTCTAGCAGTTGAATGCGATGATAGCGGCGCGCACTCGCGTCACCCGGTAAACTGTCTAGATCAAAGGGCTTATCTACAAATACTTGCTGCAACCAATGCTCGAGTTGTTGTTGGCGATTGTCGTTATTGTTATCGGTCATGTCAGGCTCTATAGTGGTTTTATCAGTCATAATGGGCATCACAGGTTAAATATAAATCATAAATAATTAAAGTAGTGATAAGTCAGGCAAATACTTGCTAAAATGGTCATATCTTAAGCCGCAACAACTGCGTTAGTAGACATATCAAGATATCATTCAGTAATTTAACGATAAGCTGAAATTTTTAGCTCATTTAAAAACAGCTTGGCTATATTATAAATTTTGGTAAATAGTGTAGCTGATTTGGTTTTTTTTGACTATGATTAGTCGTCATTATATGTAAAACAGCCAAGTTCTTGAGATGATGCTATCGATGAGTGATTTTTTAGCCGTTCATTAACAACTTGGTCTTGTTGAATAATACGACTATGCAATTCAGTATCGCAATCCAATAGGCTCTGCAATCATAGGTGTGCCCTTGTTATATTCTCCGCTTTACCAAAGCATTCGTTTAATCTTATTTGGTGCCTTAGGCTTATCTAGCCTAACGGTTAATGCTGCCATCAACGATGCTGACACACAGACCACTGAGCCATCAAGTGCTGGTAGTACGAGCAGCTACCTTCCTGATACCAATAACAGTAATGTGACTCAAAGCAGTGATTACAACGATATCCGTTATAAAGACGCGCGCTCACAGATCGATAATTCTCAAAGAGCGACTCCTGCCTCTGATTTTGATGACACCCGTTTCGCAAGCGATGCTAAGTTAGAAGACAGCGCCTCCGATGATGTTTTGAATATCACAGAGATTAATGAGTCTTCTGATACCGCCTCAATACAACCATCAAATATGCCAGATAGCGATCAGGTAAGCCGCGACACACGCGCTAATGCTATAGCTACACCTGAAAATACCGTAGCGGATAACCGTCGGCTAGATATCAGTGATGAGAGCATTCAAGACAGCTTAGTGCGTTTGGCAGAATTCTATGAGCTTACACCAGAGACTCCTGTCTCAAATGACGTGGATAATATAGAAGATGCTGAGTCAGATAACATACAGAGTACTTTAGCGCCTACAGCGCAGACCATTACAAAAGTCGGTAAAAACTTACGATTATTGCCAAACGCTATAGATAGTGCACAACGCTGTGAAGGTCAATGGGTCTATCCAAAGAGCAACCCTAATTATCAGCGTGCTGTGAATGAAGCTGGCGGTGCAAATGGACAACCCGTACCTGATGTCGACAGTATTCCCAACAATCAAGCACCTTTATTCACAGAGTCAGACTACGGTTATTACAATAATATCAACTATGCTGAGCTATCAGGTAATGTGAAAGTCGATCAGGGCACCCAGCATATCGAAGCAGAGAAAGTTGTGATTGATCTAAGCAATGGCGTGGCTGCTGCACAAGGTAGAGTCATGTTTACCGATCAGGCGACAGGACAATCACTGCAACGTAGCAATGCACCGAGCAACGCTCAAGCCAGCTTTAATGAAAGAGCAAAAAAAGATGGTTTGATTGGGGTTGCAGACAGCTTAAATTATAATACTGAAACTGGACAATCAACAGCCAACGATGTGGCTTTTGCTAGTGTTGGGCTACAAGCACACGGCTACGCTAAACGCTTGAATAAGCCCAATGATAGTGAGTACGAGTTGGACGAGGTGATGTTTAGCACCTGTCCACCCACCAACCGTAAATGGCAATTTGATGCCAAAAGTATCGATTTGAATACTGATACAGGGCGCGGTGAAGCCTATAATACGACTTTTCGCATTGCTGACGTACCGGTCTTTTATCTGCCCTACTTTAACTTCCCAATAGACAGTCGTCGTAGCAGCGGATTTTTATTACCAAGTGCGAGCGTGAGTAGTAAGAGCGGTGTTGAGATTGATGTTCCTTATTACTTCAACCTAGCGCCCAACTACGATGCCACGCTCAATACGCATGTATATACTGATCGTAATCCTATGCTCTCAGGTGAGTTTCGTTATTTGACCGAAAACTATGGAGAAGGCATTTTTAACGGTTCATACTTGCCTAATGACAAAGAATATAATGACGAAGATCGTAAAAGCTTTTTTTATGATCATTATTGGTCATCGAAAAGTATTCCGCGGTTAAGTGGTGATGCCAAATATAGCTATGTATCAGATGCAGACTATCTTGATGATTTTGATACCTTAGGTTTATCAGATAACACCATCAATCTACCAAGGCGTGCTCGAGTTAATTATTATAATGATTACGTCGATGGTGAGTTAAAAGTAGAAACCTTTCAAACGTTAGATGCCTTTACTGATAATGGTGAGGCTCTAGAGGATAAAGACAAACCCTATTCACGCCTACCACAACTAAAGCTCAACTATCGACTGCCGTGGGCGAAGAACTTTGACATCACTGGTGTACATGATTCTGCCTATTTTAAGAAGTCTATTGATGATGGCTCTGAGGATGAAAAGAGCGGCGCACGCATTTATAATAAAATAAGTGCCGTCTATCCGATGGAGAAGTCTTGGGGCTATATTAGACCGAAGCTAAGCCTACAGCACCTTTATACTTCCTATGATGAAGACAGCTTGGCAGACAATAACATCAGTGAAGAAGATGGTAGCCAATCCGTATTTGTGCCGCAAGCCAGTATTGATGCAGGTCTGAATTTCTACCAAGCAGGTTCACCCTTTGGCGCTTTTGATGACACCATGGGTGGCTATCGTCTGCTTAGCCCGCGGGTGAAATACACGTATTCACCGTACAAAAACCAAAATGATATTCCTAACTTCAATACTCGTATTGCGTCTATCAACTATGAGCAGCTATTTTCAGACAGTTGGTTTTTAGGCCATGACCGCTTGCAAGATCTGCACTCTATTACGCCTGGTGTCAATTATCGTTACATCGATGCAACGGGTGTGACACGTTTTGATGGTAGCATTGCAGAACAGTTCTATATAGATGATGGTCGTGTCACGCTTGATGATGAACAACGAGTTTTCAACTCTTCTTCCTCAGGCATGGTATGGGATACCAGCACCCAACCTTATAATAATTTTTGGGTTGATGTGAGCGGTGCGCTGACTAACGACTATGATTTGAGCTATATCACGACTGAGCTACGTTATCAGCCATCAGACAATAGCTTGTTCAATGTGGGCTATGTCAAGCGCCAGCGTGATGAAAATACGGATCAGTTGCCATTGTCCGCATTTACCGCCTCTGCTGTTTTCCCTATCAACAATAGCTGGCGGATATTGGCTCAAGGTCAATATGACTATAATAGTAATAAGATGCTCGATTCACTTATCGGCGTTGATTATGAAGATTGCTGCTTTGGCTTTGCAGTTTATGGTCGTCGTTACTATAATGACTTAAATGTCAAAGACGAGCCAACACAAGCTATTATGGCGGAAATTAGATTAAATGGGCTTGGTAGTGGCAGTAGCCGCTTAACACGATTGCTCTCTGATAAGATATTAGGCTTTGAACCTGTCCAAACTGCATGGAAAGACTAACGAGATTTTTTGAAGTAAAATATTATTTATATAAAAATGTATAAAGCACTATCTACAATCCAATTATGGACAACACTGTCGGGTATTTAATGATTAAAAGTATTGGATCGTGTTGACCAACTACCATCCGATGCGATGACATTGATGAGGAGCATCATGAGATTTTTTTCTTTACGTCAAACCAGCCGCGCTGTACTACTGTCTATAGGGGCCAGCCTTACGCTCACTTTGAGCGCTCAAGCAGCCACGGTGGCACCTGCAGTAGCACAAACGTCGAATCCGGCTGGACAAAATACCGTCGATCGTTTGACACCTGCCAATAGTACTGATGGCATCGTGGCTTTGGTCAATGAAAACGCTATCTTGAAGAGCGAATTGGTTGATGCCATTACACAAACCCAAGCCCGTGCACAAGCGGCAGGCGAGCCAATTGCAAACTCAGCACAACTACAGTCTGAGGTACTAAACGCGCTTATCTTGCGTGAATTGCAACTATCAATGGTAAAACGTGTCGGCCTATCTCCTGATGAGACCGAGATCAATCAACGCCTTGCTCAAATTGCTCAATCTCAAGGGCTTAATAGCATCTCAGCATTACAGCAACGCTTAGATGCCGCGCGTCCTGGTAGTTATGCCGCATTACGTGCTCAACTGATCGAAGATGCTGCTATTCAAGAGCTGCAGCAGCGTCAAATCAGTCGCCGAGTACGCATTAGCGAGCAAGATATTGATGCATTTTTGGCGTCGCCTGAAGCAAAACGTTTGAACCAAAGTGAATACCAAACTGTGCATGTACGCGTTCCTTATATAGATGACTACAGCCGTCTATCAGCAGCTCAACGTGAGGAAGCGCTAAAAGTTGCACAGGATTTGCGTACTCGTTTACTTGAACCAAATGTCAATGTCTCTGAAGCTGTTGCTTCAAGCCAAGGTAGCTATCCTATCCCTATTCAAGGTGGCGATATGGGCTTTCACAAAGCGGCCTCCCTACCGACAGAGCTATCAAGCAAAATTACCAACCTCGATATTGGTGCAGTTAGTGAGCCGTTACTAACGCCTGAAGGTATCGATATCGTTAAGCTGGCTGATAAAAAAGCCAGTGATACCATGCTAATTCCGCAGTGGCACACTCGTCATATCTTAGTAAAAGTCGATGAGTTACAGACAGATGCACTGGCTGAACAGAAAATTAATGATTTGTATGAGCAACTGCGTAATGGCGCTGATTTTGCTGCCTTAGCATCAACCTATTCAGACGATCCAGGATCGGCTGGACGCGGTGGTGATCTTGATTGGGTCAGTGAAGAAGATATGGTGGCTCCATTTGAAGCCACAATGAAAAACACAGCCGTTGGTGACTACTCTGCTCCATTCAAAACTCAGTTTGGCTGGCATATTTTAAAGGTTGACGGTAAGCGTCAGCAGGATGTGAGCGAGCAATATCGTCGCAATATGGCACGCCAAGCTTTGTATCAACGCCTAGCGCCTCAAGCACAAGAAGACTGGTTGCAAGAATTGCGTGCAGGTGCTTACATCCAAGTACTCGGTTAAAGACTTACGTTCAACTGCTTGGTCATAAGTTAATACACTGAACGCTAATAATACTAATTAGCTTGCACAGAAAAAGGGTATATGCCAATGCATATGCCCTTTTTTTATTTAGAAATTGACTGCCAGTTAATTAGAATAATGGATAGCAAACCGCCTAAGTACAATTAACTTAACAGACGGTTAAACCAATCTATTTAGCTGTTTATAGCAAGAATATTACAAACCGATAAAGGATGCACAAAGAAAAGCCCCGAACCTAGGGCGATTGGTTCGGGGCTTCAGTGCTTCATGTTATTGTTATTATCTCTCTTCCATGTTGACTCATCCTAAGTCATAAACAGTAACGTATAAGACAGCGGGCTGACCTGTTCTTTTATTGATACCGTCTCAACACTGCATCCTTGCGTATCCTTGTGTTGATGAATGTATTATAGGACAATCAATTTGGTACGAATAGAAGCTAAAGACCTTATTTGACGTAAGCATATGCTTACGTTATAAGAGTAAACTTTAACCTATACGTCGCACTTCTTATCAACTAAAACTGCCTTGCGCTTGTTTGCGTTCATCTGACATTTTCTTGCCTTCTTTTTTACCTTCTTCAATCTTGCTATCTGCTTCTGCTACATCTTCTGCTTCTGCAGTAGGCGCATTGCCTTCTTGCTTACTCGTTTCTTCTGGCTCATATTGTAAAGTCGTCATGACAGGAAAATGATCAGATCCTATAGACGGCATACGTTTGATATCAACTACTGTAAAGCAAGCACTATGGAAAATATGATCCAATGCCCAACGCAGAAACGGATATTTGACATGAAAGGTGTTGATAAAGTGTCGACCAATACGAGGATCTAGCAGCCCAGAAATACGCTGAAAGCGGCGCGTGGTTTTTGACCATGCCACATCGTTGAGATCACCAGCCAATATCGCGGTTTGCTTATTTTCTTTGATGTGTTTGCCAACCATCAACAGCTCAGCATCACGCGTGGTAGATTTATCAGCCTCAGTTGGACTTGGAGGCATAGGATGCAAGCAGTATAGCCAAATCACTCGACCACCTTGCAAGCGTAACTGCGTATGAATAGAAGGTATGTCATCAATCATTAGGTACTTCACTTCAGGATCTATGAGCTCAAGCTTAGAGTACAGGTGCATACCGTATAGATTATCCAGCGGAACCTTCACTGTATATGGATAATCAGACTCAATTTGCTGTAAGGCTTTCTCCCATTTTTTATCAGTTTCAAGCGTAATTAAAATATCGGGCTGTCTATGCTTGACCAAATCAACCAATTTTTGTGTTTCATTATTGGGTGTTAATACATTTGACACCATGATTTTTAATTGATGTGCTTCCCCTTCTGGCTTATTTTTCGCTTTTTGAACTTCTTTTTTCCACAACCTTGTATAGGGCAATACCATTCTGAGTTGAAACGCTAACGTGATACTAAGCACTATAAATAACAACCATTGTCCCAGTTGCCACTCTGAGAAAAACATGATCATGCCAATCCAAGCAATAATGCCCAGTACCATTATCTGAATGCGTGGGAATTCGACGCCACGTACCCACCAATTATCCAGTGGCACCCAACCCCAGATCGTTACAAATGCGATGAATCCTGCGAGCCATTGTAAGCTGTAATATAATAGTGAGAGATCCATAGTATGTGATAACCGTTTATTGAGATGATAATGGGGCCAATAATGACATGTGCTGTGCCATTCATTCCATGACAACGCACATCATTATCTTAACTGAACTGAGTTTTAAATGAACTGACGTCAAGTATGAATGCTAGAAGCTTACTTTAGCATTTCATAAGATTTTCGCCTATATATGAGTCGCGATTCTGCAACAACTGCCATAAAAATTTACAATACCTACCCAATCAAAATAATAATTATTTTATCGAAAGCCTTATTCTTTATAGGCAACCAAATATATTTTGCCAATACCTAAGCGCGACTCTAATAATAACGTAAAGTTATAGTACACATAGTTAATAGTGTATGGAAAACGAGTAAATAATAGCCAAAACGCCTTGCTTTTTTGTACCATTCACGGCATTGTTATCGGTTGGTGATGCAACAAATAATTGTAAATAGGACTGAATTTCATGAGTAATTTAACAGTAGGCTTGGTAGGCTGGCGCGGCATGGTAGGGTCAGTATTGATTCAACGTATGCAAGAAGAAAATGACTTTAACGGTATTACGCCTGTCTTTTTTTCAACCAGTAATGCTGGTGGTGATGCGCCAAAATTCGACGGTATTAAAACTGGCCAACTAAAAGACGCTCATGATATTGAAGCACTCGCTGCCTGTGATGTGATTATTACTTGCCAAGGTGGTGATTATACGTCAAAAGTTCACCAACCACTACGTGATAGCGGCTGGACTGGCTATTGGGTTGATGCGGCAAGTACGCTACGCATGCGAGACGATAGCATCATCATTCTTGATCCAGTCAATCGCAGCGTCATTGATGACGCCCTAGCCAGTGGCAAAAAAGACTTTATCGGTGGCAACTGTACGGTATCACTGATGTTGATGGCGATTGGTGAGCTGTTCAATAAAGGTTGGGTCGAATGGGTCAGCGCGATGACCTATCAGGCGGCTAGTGGCTCTGGTGCCAATAATATGCGTGAGCTTATCTCAGGTATGGGTGTTTTGCATGACGCGGTACAAGATGAGCTGGCTAACCCTGCTAGCGCCATTCTTGATATTGATAAAAAAATCGCTCAGACACAGCGTTCAGCAGACTTCCCTACACAGTACTTTGGTGTGCCGCTTGCCGGTAGCTTGATTCCTTATATCGATGTACAGTTAGAAAATAAGCAGTCAAAAGAGGAATGGAAAGGCGGCGTTGAGACTAATAAGATTCTTGGTAATGACGAAGCTAGCACGATTCCTATCGATGGTATGTGTGTACGTGTCGGGGCAATGCGTTGCCATGCGCAAGGTCTAACCATCAAGCTCAAAAAAGATATCCCTCTAGAAGAGATTGAAGCCGCCCTAAAAAATAGCGGCAACGAGTGGTTAGACTTGGTCGAAGACGACAAAGAAGCCACTATTAATCGCTTAACGCCAGTCGCGGTGACTGGCACATTAACAGTTGCATTAGGCCGCTTACGTAAGCTCAAAATGGGTCCTGAGTATTTAGGTGCCTTTACCGTTGGTGATCAGCTACTGTGGGGCGCAGCAGAACCATTGCGCCGTATGCTAAATATCATTCGTGAGCAAAACAACTAAATCGAGTAACCAAAATATCAGATAAAAAAGACAGCAAGTGCTGTCTTTTTTGTGTGGTCAAGAACCTAAATGGCTAAGAACAATGACTATATGCCCTAGTATTACTTTTGCTCATACGCAATCATTACCTCGTTACGACGTAAAAATGGCAATGCCCATGGCTCATCGTAACGTGCCAATTCTGGCTCACCTGTAGGCGTTAAATGTTTGCTTTGCATCCAATTTCGCAGTTCTTGTGTCTTTTTATCTACTTTATTACTTCCAGTAAATCCTGAGAATTTGATAATGTCATAATTTTGAGCTCGTACTTCGACGATTTCGACTTCTGGGTTATTTGGTTTTGCTGACGTCTCCATCGTATATTTACTGGGCATCGCGAATTGTACGCGCCACTTTCCGTCATCTTGCTGCATACTGACTGACTATATTGACAGAATGAATATCAATATCCAAAAAATCCCTAACAATGCTATAATTAGCGCCATTTTCATAGCTCATATATCGGTTAACATATGCAATTTGTCTTACATAAAACAGCCAGCGGTGCAACGCGTGCACGCCGCGGCACCGTTCATCTCAATCATGGCGACGTGCAGACGCCTGCCTTTATGCCTGTTGGGACTTATGGTACGGTCAAAGGTATGCTGCCACGTGATATCGAAGCCATTGGTGCTGATATCATTTTAGGCAACACTTTTCACCTCTGGTTACGCCCAGGTACGGAAGTGATTGATAAATTTGGCGGCTTGCATAAGTTCATGCATTGGGACAAGCCTATTTTGACGGATTCAGGCGGCTTCCAAGTATTCAGTCTGGGGGCCATGCGTAAAATTACCGAAGAAGGTGTTAACTTCAAATCGCCTATCGATGGTGCCAAAGTATTTCTTTCTCCTGAAAAATCCATGCAAATCCAGTATAGCTTGAACTCAGACATCGTCATGCAGTTCGATGAATGCACCCCTTATCCAGCGACTCACGATGAAGCAAAGAAATCTCTAGAGCTATCACTACGCTGGGGACAACGCTGCGTTGATGAGCACAATAGACTGGGTAGCACCAACGCATTATTCGGTATCGTACAAGGCAGTATGTATCCCGATTTGCGCCAGCAATCACTCGAAGGTTTGCTAGATATCGGCTTTGATGGTTATGCTATCGGCGGTCTTTCAGTTGGTGAGCCAAAAGATGAGATGATGGACGTCCTAGACTACCTGCCTGATGATATGCCAGCAGATAAGCCGCGCTATCTAATGGGCGTTGGTAAGCCTGAGGATTTAGTTGAAGGCGTACGCCGCGGTGTGGACATGTTCGATTGTGTGATGCCAACTCGTAACGCGCGTAATGGCCATTACTTTGTGACGGGCGATGCAGACAATGCTGGTGTGGTACGTATCCGTAATAGCCAGTATCGTAACGACGAAGGCCCATTAGATCCTGAATGTGACTGCTACACTTGCCAAAACTTTAGCCGTGCTTATTTGTATCATCTTAATAAATGTAAAGAAATGCTTGGCGCGCAGCTTGCCACCATTCACAACTTGCGCTATTACCAACGTTTGATGCAAGGTATCAGAGACGCCATTGAGCAAGATCAGTTTGATGAATTCGTTAGCGAATTTTATAATAAGCGTGGACAAACCATTCCTGAGTTAAACTTGCGTTAATCCATTTTAGTATTTATTGATATTATTAGACATAAAAAGGGCTTAAGATAATTCTTAAGCCCTTTTTATGTGTGTTGCTTTTATCACTCAATGATTTGCATGTCTAAATCATTGTAAATAACTATTAGCCCATCAGTGAGGTAACAAATACCACGATCACAGCGATTGGCGCGATGAATTTTGCAACAATTTGCCAAAGCTGCCATGTCGCATTAGATAAACCAAGCTCTTGCTGAATACTACGCTGATCCATTTTCCAACCAACAAATACGATAGCCGCAAGACCTGTTAGAGGTAACAGGAACTTACTGGTAATCTTGTCTAGGGCATCAAAGATACCGTTACCCATAATAGTAAATTCAGACCATAGGTTAAACGATAGCAATGCGGCAATGCCTAATAGCCAAATCACAGTACTGGCAACGATAGTCGATACGGTACGGCTCATCGACGTACGCTCTTCTAGTAGCTCAACCGTTGGCTCTAGTAATGAGATAGATGAGGTGACAGCTGCAAAGGTAATAAGCAAAAAGAACAATGCACCAATGATAATACCCGCACTCATGCTACCAAAAGCAATCGGTAAGCTGACGAAGATCAGACCAGGACCTGACGCAGGATCTAGACCGTTACTAAAGATAATTGGGAAAATGGCTAAACCAGCCGCCAAAGCGATAACCGTATCCAAAATAACAACGGTACGTGCAGTTTTTAGCAAGTTCACTTCGCGGCCCAAATACGAACCATAAGCAACCATGATGCCCATACCAATCGATAGCGTGAAGAAGGCATGACCTAATGCTGCAAGCATAACGTCAGCCGTCAGCTTGCTCATGTCTGGCGTGAACAAATAAGCAACTGCCTCACCAAAACCGCCATTCATTATGTTATAACCAACGATAACGAAAAGGATCACACCCAATAGTGGCATCAAAATCTTGGCTGCTTTTTCGATACCACTCGTTACACCAATACCAACGATAACGGCCGTTAAAATCATGAATACAGTGTGCCAAATCGTCAATGTACCGGCTGATGCTAGCATCGCATCAAAGGTCGCAGCCACAGAATCACTATCTTGACCTGTAAAGCTGCCTGACGCCACTTTGGTGATATAGTTAAGTGCCCAACCACCGATCACACTATAGAAGGATAGAATTAAAAAGCCACCCAAAATACCAGTAGCACCAACGATGGTCCAGCTACGAGATTTACCTTCGCTAGCAGCCACATCCGCAAACGTGTTGACTGGGTTTTTTTGTCCACGGCGACCAATGAGCCATTCAGCAACTAATATTGGAAAACCGACTAGCGCGATACAGAATAAATAAGCGATAACGAAAGCTGAACCACCGCTCTCACCCACCATATATGGAAACTTCCATATATTTCCCAAACCTACTGCTGAACCTACTGCCGCTAACACGAAGCCAAAACTTGAGCTCCATTGCGCATGTTCTTGTTTATTGATAGCCATTTTTTGCGTCCTCGTACTTCAAATAACGCTACTGACAATCCTCCTTGATCATCATAAATAGTCACTACTACTATCAAACTATTTAGTAAACACTTCAATATGGAGTGCCCCGTAACATTAAGAAAGAATTGTTTACAATATCATAAACGCTCAGTTTCTGCTAAGCGACCAAAAAAGTCAAGCACTCATAAATATAAAAAGCCATAACAATTGGTTATGGCTTTTAGCAATATTATCTTTTATTAATAAAATTTAGGCAGATTAAAACTGTAAAAAACGACTATCTAGCCTAGCTTCTATCGTAGCTCAATATGCGTTTAACGCACCACCCCGCGACGACTTTTTTGTAGTGAATCAATCAACAATTGAACTTTTGGCTCTTGAGATAGTAGCTCACCTTGCAGAACCTCTAAAGCTTGCGCTGTCGTCAGACCCGATCTAAAAATAGTACGATACGCTTGGCGTAGGACATCAATGGTTTCTTTCGACCAATCTTTTCGGCGCATGCCTTCGATATTTAGACCATGAGCTTTTGCTGGATTACCAGACACCATCGTAAACGCTGCGACGTCTTTTAAAATCAAGCTGGCGCCGCCAACCAGACTATAGTCATCTACTGTACAAAACTGATGAATGCCTGAGTTACCACCGATGATTGTATGGCTGCCGATAGTCACGTGACCTGCAACACCAACATTATTTGCCAGCACATTATGATCGCCAATCACGCAATCATGCGCCACATGAGTATTGACCATCAACAAGTTATGACTACCTATCTTGGTTAGCTCACTATCTTGTGCAGTACCGCGATGTAGGCTACAAGCTTCGCGAATCGTATTGTGATCGCCAATCTCAAGCCAAGTACGCTCACCTGCATACTTTAGATCCTGAGGATCCTCTCCAACACTCGCAAACTGATAGAATTGATTGTGTGCACCGATACGCGTTAACTTTGTGACAACGACATGCCTATGCAACACAGTATGTGGTCCAATTGACACTTCATCACCAATGATACAGTAGGGACCAATGATGGCAGTCTCATCAATCTGTGCAGATGGTGAGATGAGTGCTGTAGGGTGAATCTGACTCATGATGTGGGCCCTTGTATCATTTAATGCAAATAAATAGTCAGCCAAATACAGCCAGTTTGGCTTCATGAATGAGGCCAATATCCGCTGCTTTGTTAAATATCAATATAATAGCTCATTATAATTGTGAAGATCGATTCGATATAGCGCTTTATGAATGCTAACTTATTACAAACTTAGGCACTTTTACTGTCTTTGATTTTTTGCTGCTCTTGACGCGCAATCATGATTTGAGCACTCGCAGCAAGTTCGTCTTCGACATGCACCGTACAATCAAACTTATAAATACCGTGGCGCTGCATCACTGTCTTGGCACGAATGGTGAGTTGATCACCAGGAATGACTCGGCGCTTAAAACGCACTTTATCCACACCAGCAAACAAATACAGATAGCCATCTTTTGAAGTCAGACCTGCGGTAATGAACCCAAGTATGCCTGAAACCTGTGCCATTGCCTCTACCATCAATACCCCTGGCATGATTGGCTCGTCAGGAAAATGCCCATTAAAAAACTCTTCATTAATGGTCACATTTTTGATACCCGTAATGCACTCTCCTGGTGTACAAGCGACCACTCTATCGACCAACATAAAAGGATAACGATGTGGTAAATAATGCTTAATCGTATGATACGTTAGTGGCAGGGTAAGACCTTGCTCAGCCAAGCTTTTGATGTCTTCATCAGTTGGGATATCTATATGGTCATTGCTCATAATGAGGCTTCCTTGCTATGTTTTGGATGTTTATTGTTTGTATGTGTTCGCATTAATCACGACCAAGCTGACGAAAGCGTACCGCTGCACGGCGCCAATTAGCAGTTGGCATAGCAGCAGTTCCAGAAGAGTAAGAACCAGCAGTTTTTATAGATTTGGTAACCATGGTCATACCTGATAAAACCACATCATCTGTAATTTCGATATGCCCTGTGATACCGACAGCACCGCCAATAATGCAGCGTTTACCTATCGTCGTACTACCGGCAATACCCGTTTGGGAGGCAATGGCAGTACCGTCACCAATACGTACGTTATGAGCAACTTGAACCAAATTATCAATGATAACATGATTGCCAATAACCGTATCATCAATGGCGCCGCGATCGACACAGGTGTGACTACCAATGCGTACATGATCACCAATAATCACACGGCCTAGCTGAGCGATCCGCTCCCAGCCTGAAACACTAGGGTTGTTGGTAGGAGCAAAGCCAAACCCTTCGGCACCAATGCTCGCACCCACATGCAATCTTGCATAATTGCCAATGACACAATCATGACCAATAACCACTTGCGATTTGATAACACTGTCAGTACCGATCTCAGAATGCGCCTCGATCACTACATGGGCATCAAGTGAGCTACGCGCTCCTATCTGCACATAGTCGCCAATGACACAAAAAGGACCAATATTAACCTCATCACCAATCACAGCGCTATCAGAGATCACAGCACTAGGATGGATTCCAGCAGATAGTGACTGACGGGCAAATAGTTGGCTAGCGCTGGCATAAGCTAGGTATGGGTCAGAGACAACCAACGCTAAGGCCGACTCAGGTACTTGGTCACGATACGCTTGGGTGACCAATACTGCACCTGCTTGGCTACCGGACAAACTAGAGATATAGTGAGGGTCTGCCAAAAAGCTTAGCTGCTTTTGGTCAGCAGTAGTTAAACTTCCAACACTGTTGAATGGGTGACGTAACTGCTCAGCACTAATATCAGCCTTATTGATAATGGGCTGACGCTGCTCAATCCGAGTGATAAGTTGCTCAATCGTTATCATAATGACTATTAATAGACTATTGTTATATATAAAACGGTCGTCAAAATAACAATGTGTTTTGACGACCTACTGGAAACTAATGACATTCTAACTTACTTAGACAAATATTTGAGAACGATTAGATATATTTAGATAATATTAGCGATCTAGAATGTATTACCAATCTGGAACTGGACCTTTTCAGTTTCGTCGCCTTCTTTATCACCAAAAGGTACGGCATAACTGAGTGAAATTGGACCAATTGGTGTATACCATGTCACACCTGCACCTGCACTAAAGCGGAATTCGTTGTCTTGGGTCAATAGTGGTACACCTGTATCCTCACCAGTGCCAGGATTAACGAAGGTACGGTCTTCTTTGTCACTTGTATCGAATACCTGACCACCTTCAGCAAATAGTACTGGACGTACTTGGTCTGCCCAATCGCCTTTAAACGGCATCGGTAAAATCAATTCGGTACCAAAAGTAACTAACGCATTACCACCTACTTTTTCGTCCTTATAACGAACACTATCATTGATGGCATCATTATAGCTTTGCGACTTAGGACCCAATCTTGATGATTTATAACCACGAACCGAACCATAACCACCAGCATAGAAGTTTTCATAGAATGGCAAATCATTACCATAGCCAAGCTTGGTATAACCACGCGCCACCCAATCTTTATAAATCGGATAGTAGATATTGCCGCGATAAACCAGTTTCTGATAACTGGCATCACCAAGACCAATGGTCGCATCGACCGTATGGCTCATGCCTTTATTTGGAAATACAGGGCGATCTAAGGTGCTATAATCCCAGCCCAGTAATAAGTTGTAGGTCTGATAATCATTTTTAAAGCCAGTACGACCTTCGAAATCTCCAGTGAAGTCTTCAACAGTACCGCCATCATCGATGATTTCTTGTGCGTTTGATATGCCGAGGAAACGACCACCACGTACTGTCGTGTTGTCGACATTTAGACCAGCACTGACACGCTTGGTTTCATCAACAGGATAGCTGTAGTTCAGCGTGGCACCATAAGCGTCGGTGACATATTTACTAACGTTTCTGTCGTCGTATTTGGTTTCGCGATAATAAGCACTCACCCCTTGTGAGACGCCATTTTCTGTAAAGTATGGATCGGTATATCCTAAGCTATACGAATCACGTGTCTCTGAACGTGATAGTGCGGCTTTAACGCGGTTACCAGTGCCCATAAAGTTATTTTGGGTCAAATCCAACTGAAAAGTAACACCGCCGCTCTGCGAGTAACCTGCTGCAATCGTTGAACTACCAGAAGGTTGCTCTTCTACTGTATAGTTGACATCTACTTGATCTGGCTGATTGGGTACTGGTTTTACATCAACGTTAACAGCTTTAAAGAAACCGGTACGCATAAGACGTGTACGTGAAAGCTGGATTTTTTCGCTAGAGGCAAGAGAGCCTTCTAACTGACGCATCTCACGGCGCAATACTTCATCTTGAGTTTTTAGATTGCCTGTGAAGTTGATACGGCGAACATAAATAGGACGTGCAGGATCGATATAATAATCCACGTCAACCATTTTGGTGTCGTCATTAATGCGTGGTACGGGTCTAACTTGAGCTAAATAATACCCTTCGTTACCATAGCGTCTTTTGAGCGCAGCTGTGGTGTCATCCAGTTTGGCCTGTGAATATTTTTCATTAGGCGCAAAAGTAACCAACTCTTTTAGTTCGTCGTTATCAAAAGTAGGCTTACCTAAGAAATTGACGTCACCAAACTGGTACTGCTCACCTTCACTCAAACTGACTTCGATGAACACACTACGTTTATCTTCACTGATATTCAGTACGGCGTTATCTACTGCGAAACGCACATAACCATCGTTTTGATACAATGCTTTTAAATTGTCTAAACTGGCGGCCAGTTTTTCTTGTGCATATCGATCAGATTTTGATAGCAAGCGTGTCCATGATGATTCTTTTACGGCAAACACATCTTTGATGTCTTCATCACTAAAGTGTTTGTTGCCAATCACATTGATATCAACAACTTTAGCAGGCTTACCTTCGATGAAGCGCACATCAAGCTTGACGCGGTTACCATCAAGTACCGTCTGATCTACTTCAATATTACTGTTGTAGTAACCTTGGCTGATATACTGCTGTTGCAGCTCATTAGCAACGCCTTGCAGGGTCGATTGCTTCAGTACATTACCGACAGACAGTCCAGCATTCCCAAGGCCTTGCTCAAGCCCTTCTTTAGGAATGAGCTTATTACCTTCAAAATTCACTTCAGCAATGGTTGGACGTTCAATAACATCAAACCTTAGATTGCCACCTTCGACACGGCTTTGAATATCAGCAAAGTTTTCAGTGGCGTATAGTGCCTTGATACTGGCCGCCAAGCTACTGTCATTGACCGTGTCTCCTACCGTGATGGGTAGAACCGGATAGAGGCTATCAGGGGTTAGGCGTTGCAAGCCATTGAAACCGATGTCAGTCACTACAAATTCTGCAGCCTGTACCGGCATACTCATCATCGCTACAACTAACGGCAACCCAGCCGCGCTCATAAATAAAGGCGTACGCATAAACACTATCCGTCAATAAAAAACTTGCTAAAGTTAAGTTAAAAAACATATGTTGTCCAGCCCATTTGCACAAAGTCGCAACTCCATGCATGGCTGACTCAGAACACTTTATATAAAAAGAATCACAAAATAAACTAAAAATTACGATTAGTACAGAGGCTATGACACAAAGTATCTTGCGTACAATAGCAACAATCAAAGCGTAAGAGCCATTAAACCATTAGTATATCGTGCTTTATTGATTATATTACTCATTAACCAATCAAAACAGCCTACTGATGTCATTACCAATTGCTAACACCATGAAACCTGCCAGTAAGAGTAAACCGATATTTAACCCCACCATCTGCACCCCTTCAGAGAGCGGTTTACCGCGAATCAGTTCGATAAAATGATAAACGATATGACCACCATCCAATACTGGAATCGGCAAAAGATTCAATACAGCAAGACTCAGGCTAATCAATGCAGCCGTCGATAATACCATCTGCCAACTGATATCAAAGCTTTGCTTGGCGACTTTGGCAATGGTAATCGGACCTGACAAGTTATCCAGACCAATCATACCTGAGAGCATTTTTCCCATCGAGCTTACCGTCATCACGGCTAGCTGCCCAGTCTTCTCGAACGACTTGACCAATGACTCGCCAGGGCCATAAACCATGGTGGTTTTGTAGGCATCAGGAATAACAATCTCAGTCTGATCAACCATGGCGCCAATTTGTCCGTAATCATTACCCAAGTTGTCTTTTTTACCTTGCGGCATAATTTGCAATTGCACCGTTTTGTCATCACGCAATACGGTAAAATCAAGTAACACCTCGGGATTATCACGAATAATACGCGTGGCGCTAATCCAATCGTCAATGTTTTGATTATTGATGGCAGTAATACGATCGCCCACCTGTAGACCTTGACGGCTAGCCGCACCATCAGGCGCCAATTCACCGACAATCGGGGCAATCTGTGGCTGCCACGGTAACATACCAAAGCTGGTCAATGCATCTTTACCTTGTGCATCACCCTGCATAAATTGTGTGACTGGTGCTTGATAGGTTTTGATCGACTGATTGGTTTGAGCATCTGACTGTAGTGTAATACTCACATTGTCTGTCTCACCCATCCGTCCTGCAAGGCGATAATTGATACCTTCCCACGTCTGTACATCGTGCCCATCAATCGCAACAATCTTATCACCGACAGGTAACTGCGCCATCGCAGCTGGAGTATCTGGCAGTACTTGCCCAATTTTGGTAGCCAATTGCTCAGACGGCGTCATAAACAACACCCAAAAGAGCGCAATAGCAATGATGAAATTCATGATAGGCCCAGCGGCGACAATCGCAATCTTCTTGAGCGGATGCTGATAATTAAACGCAAGATGCTGTTCATCTTTTGCGACATTGCCTTCACGCTCATCAAGCATTTTGACATAGCCGCCCAGTGGCAATGCTGAGATACGATAATCGATGCCACTTTTTTTGCTGGTCCAACCAAATAATTTAGGACCGAAGCCAATAGAGTATGTTAATACTTTGACGCCGCACATTCGTGCCACGATATAGTGCCCCCACTCATGTAAGGCAATGAGTGGACCTAAGACAAATATTGCCGCAAGAAGCGTTAATAAAAACGTCATGATCTTTTCTCAGTATTGTTGCTTAGCATCTTTTATCAACATCTTCACTGATATCGTTTATTAGTACCATTTTTTAACCAAGAGGCTGTTTATTGCTAATGATGGCTACGATTATGCCAATTTTGCCACAAGCTTATCCGTAAGGTGACGCGCTATCTTATCAATGGCTAATATATCTTCTATGTCAGCCGTTTCAGTTAATGGCGGCAGCTGTATATCGTTTAAGGCACGCTCATTGATATCAGCAATGTCAGTTAAACGAATTTGTCCATCCAAAAACGCCGCCACTGCAATTTCGTTGGCTGCATTTAGTACAATAGTCGCCTGCGTACCTGCTTGCATTGCTTGACGAGCAAGGCGTAGACAGGCAAATTTTTGCAGATCAGGCTCAATGAGCTCCAAACCACTAAGTGCATATAAATCTAATGGCTGCGAACCGCTATCAATCCGATCAGGGTAGCTCAGCGCATGGGCAATTGGGGTTTTCATATCTGGACTGCCAAGCTGTGCCAAAAAGCTGCCATCGCTATATTCTACCATTGAGTGAATGATACTTTGTGGATGAATGACCACATTTATCTTATTTTCAGGCAAATCAAACAAATGACAAGCCTCGATCAACTCAAGCCCTTTATTCATCATTGTGGCTGAGTCGACAGATATCTTCTGGCCCATTGACCAGTTAGGGTGCTTGACTGCCTCTGCGACAGTTGCTTGCTGCATCTGCTCAAAAGACTGCTGCAAAAATGGGCCACCTGAAGCCGTCAACCACAGTTTGCGTATACCATGATTTGGCTGATGAATTTGGGTGTTGTCTTGCTGAATAGCGAGTGGTAAGCACTGGAAAATAGCATTGTGCTCAGAGTCGAGGGGTAACAACGTGGCGTTATGTGTTTTGACCGCATTGATCATGACCTGCCCTGCCATCACCAGCGCTTCTTTATTGGCGAGCAAAATACGCTTACCTGCGCGTGCTGCTGCTAAGGTAGAAGGCAGTCCTGCCGCGCCTACGATGGCAGCAACGATAGTATCAGTTTGTGAGTCAGTGGCTATATCTACTAGACCTTCCTCGCCCCCTACTACCTCACTATCAATTCCTGCTGCTTTAAGCTTTTTGGCAAAATCATCCACAGCGGCTGTTGGCACGCTGACGCGCTTAGGCAAAAACTGCTGACAAAGCGCAAACAGCTTATCTAAACGGTGGTAGCCTGACAATGCGTAAACTTCATAATATTGCGGTTGCGCCGCTAATATTGCTAACGTGCTATCGCCAATCGAGCCTGTCGCGCCTAGTACGGCGATGCGTTGCGTCATAACCATTAATGCCTATGATATTTAATATTTAAAAAATGAGAAAAGAGTAAATGAGGTTTAAAAAATATAAAGGATAATGAGGCTATATAGCAATAAATAAGACCGTTGTAAAAGACTAGCCAAAACGGTCACTTCGCTTACCTATCACACCATAAAGTCAGCTAAGTGACTTTGTCTTATACCACAATCAAAGTCTTATACCACAATCAAAGTCTTATACCACAATCAAAGTCTTATACCACAATCAAAGTCTTATACCACAATCAAACCTAGCTGCTGTATCGCCCAAAAGCCAAGCGCGAATATTGGAGTTGCAGATAGCAATGAATCAATACGATCAAGTACACCACCATGCCCTGGTAAGATGGTACCAGAGTCTTTGACATCAGCACGGCGCTTGAGCATTGATTCAAAAAGATCACCAAGCACAGAAGCCAGAATCGTTAGTGCCGATAGTGCCACAAAGGCGACTAGCGATGCGCCCGTCAGTTGTAGCTTAAACACACTGATCGCAACGACTACCAGTAGACCTGTAATCAAACCACCGGCCAATCCTTCCATACTCTTATTGGGTGAGACATTGGGTGCCATTTTTCGGCGGCCAAGCTTACGACCAACAAAATAAGCACCGCTATCAGCACACCAGACCAATAAAAACACATAAAGTAGCCACCATGCTGATAGCTGCCAGAGGTAAAAAATCGCAGTAATAGAGGCTGTCAAAATAACCACACCCAACAACGCTAGATGTTTTCCGTACCATTTTGTCTGTGTTGGGAATGCACGTACCCAAGACAGTGCCATCATCCATATGACAAGCGAGGCCGTCCACCAGAATAACCAAGTCACCTTCAACATAAGCGATACGACAGTTATCACTAAAACTAATAGCACAAAGACAATAGGTTGACGCCACTTCGGCATCAACTTCGCCCACTCATGAGCTGCGATAATGACGCCAACGGCTAAAAGCGGTGCGAATAAAATAGGGGTTTGGCTCGCAAACATTGCAATACCAACGATAATAACGAGAACTATTGCCGTTCTAATTCGTTGCCACATACTTATCGAGCCTTATAATAATGAAGAAGGTACAGTCAAAAAAATGCATTATAACAGTTGATAGACCTGTGCCCATTAATAGCATTGACCCTCATTAAAACGGTTTATCATCTCGTAAGCAAGCGGTATTAGCGACCTAGAGAATACTGTCTGAATTTTTATGGCTACTATTGCATCAGCGACTATGCTGCTCTATCCCTACCTGCTCGCTGGTTTTACCAAAACGGCGTTGACGCTGTGCAAACTCAGCCATCATCGAAGCCAGCTCTTCTGGAACAAAATCTGGCCATAAAGTTGGCGTGAAAAACAACTCTGCATAGGCCGCTTGCCATAATAAAAAATTCGATATTCGATAATCACCACCAGTACGAACCAGCATGTCTACTGCTGGAGCGTCTGCCAGTTGTACTTGCTCACCGAGCATTTCTGCACTAATATCTTCAGCCCTCAACTCACCTGCCTGCACTTGTTGTGCCAGCTGTTTTGCTGCATGAGCAATATCCCATTGTCCACCGTAGCTAATCGCAATGACTAATGTCATGGCATCAAAGCTTGCAGTTTCTGCTTCGGCATCCGCCATTAACGCTTGTAATTTTTCACTAAGCTGACTGCGATCACCGATAAAACGTAAGCGAATACAGTATTTTTTCATACGCGGCATTTGCTCATCAATGGTCGATGCCAATAACTGCATTAATAGTGCAACTTCACTAGGTGGTCGCTGCCAATTTTCGCTAGAGAAAGCAAAAACAGTCAGTACTTCAATACCGGTCTCGACACAATATTCTACGATAGGGTCTAAAGCAGTTTTACCAGCTATGTGACCTTGACCTTTACCCAGGTTATTGGCTTTGCCATATCTGTTATTACCATCCATGATAATAGCGATATGACGAGGAAGAATGTTAGGAGCCGTAACGGCTGAAGTGGACATAGGCAAACTTGCTTATTGTTAAGGTAAAATAATAATAACGTATGCAGTGGCGATTAAAAGCGCCATGTAAATAATTCACAAATTTATCATAATTTAGCGATCAAAATTTTTATAGCTTACAATATATTTGAGAAATATCAGTAAACTGCACTCACATTAATAAATCATATTATCCATGTCATAACAAGCAGCCAATAACTACAAGGTATTGGCTGCTAAATTACAGATAATCTACCGAATTGATTCTTGCTATAAATACCAAATGGATCAGTATTAAACTTCCATCAAATCGCTTTCTTTTTTGCTGAGGCGGCTATCGATAGTTTCAATGTACTTGTCAGTGATTTTTTGGATGTCATCGTTAGCACGTCGCTCATCATCTTCTGAGATTTCTTTCTCTTTTGCTAGATCTTTGATGTCATTCATCATATCACGGCGAATATTGCGGATAGACACACGGCTGCTCTCTGCTTCTCCGCGAGCAAGTTTTTGCATATCGCGTCGGGTGTCTTCGGTCAACGCTGGCATGGGCACACGAATCACATCCGCTGTCATTGGGTTTAGGCCCAAATCTGCTTCGCGAATGGCTTTGTCTACTGCTTGTACCATCGTACGGTCAAACGGTTGAACCAATAACGTACGTGAGTCTTCAACGTTGACGCTGGCGACTTGGTTTAGGGGGGTTGGTGCACCGTAGTAGCTGACCATAACACCTGACAACATACCTGGGTGTGCACGTCCAGTGCGAACTTTACTGAAAGTGTTTTCAAGCGCTTCCAACGTTTTTTGCATGCGTGCTTCGCCGTCTTGCTTAATCTCTTTAATCATTGTGTGTCCTTATTTATCGCTATCGACAAATTTTTTATTTGCTATTGGGATATTTGTTATTAGCTACTTTTTGTTATTAGCCACTCTCTGAAGTGACCGATCAACGCTACATCAATTCAGGGAATTAATTAATGAAAAACGCGTGTGCCTTCGTTTTCACCCATGATGACATTTAGCAATGCATTAGGTTTGGTCATATCAAATACTTGTAAAGGCACGTTATGCTCGCGGCATAGCGCGATAGCCGTCAAATCCATCACGCCAAGTTTCTGCTCTAACACTTCATCAAAGGTGAGCCCGTCGTATTTTTTGGCATCAGAATGTAAGCTTGGGTCTTTGTCATAAACGCCATCAACCTTAGTCGCTTTCAAAATCAAGCCGGCTTCAATCTCGATACCACGCAAACAAGCAGCCGTATCAGTGGTGAAGAATGGGTTGCCTGTTCCAGCAACAAAAATACACACTTCACCATTTTTGAGATAGCGAATCGCATTACGACTGCTATAGCTTTCGGTGACCTCACCAATTGGCAATGCAGACATCAAACGCGTTTTGATATTACGACGCTCAAGCGCATCACGCATCGCCAGACCATTCATGACAGTGGCTAGCATACCCATCTGATCACCCGTCACACGGCCAACCAAACCTTCTTTTTGTAATTGTGCGCCGCGATATAAGTTACCACCGCCAACCACGATACCAACCTGAACACCTAGTCCACGCAAATGAGCGATAGACAGGCTCATTTTATCGAGCACTTCGGTATCAATACCCATGTCTTTGCTACCAGCCAAGGCTTCACCAGAGAGTTTTAGCAAGATACGGGCGTAACGCGGGTTTTTGTCAGACATGAGGTCACCTTATTATCATGAAATTATAAAGAAAATTATGGGTAAAACACAAATCAAGTTTGCCCGTAACGCTGCACTTAAAGACAAGCGTATTAAACAGGCTAAATTGCGCTAATTGTAGCAAAAACTGCCCGCTATTGGGCAATTTTCACTCGTATATCTTGTCGAACACTTAACCTTGATAACTGGCAAACAGGTCGTATTCACTGGCATCATCAATCGTCACGGTCAAGAACTGCCCAACTTTGACTTGAGCGGTAATCTCATCAACATAGACATGCCCGTCAATCTCAGGCGCATCAGCATAACTACGGCAAATAGCGATATTCTCATCACTATCAATCTCATCAACCAGTACGGTTAAGGTTTTGCCGACTTTTTCTTGTAGTTTTTGCGCTGAGATCTCTTGTTGCAGCGCCATCAAACGCTCGTAGCGAGATTGCTTGACGTCTTCAGGCACATGGTTTGGCAAATCATTGGCGACAGCACCTTCTACTTCTGAATACGTAAATGCACCCACGCGGTCAAGTCGCGCCTCGACCAGCCAATCAAGCAAGCACTGAAAATCTTCTTCAGTCTCGCCTGGGAAGCCAACTACGAAAGTCGAGCGAATCACAATATCAGGGCAGATATCACGCCATGCTTTGATACGAGCCAAGGTGTTTTCGCTGTGCGCAGGGCGTTTCATTGCTTTTAGAATACGATGACTGGCATGCTGAAACGGAATATCGAGATAAGGCAGCAGTTTCTTTTCGCCCATTAGCTCAACGACTTTGTCTACATGTGGGTATGGATAAACATAATGCAGACGCACCCAAATGCCTAGATCATTCAAGGCTTGGCATAAATCATAAAACTTAGACTTGAACGGCATGCCATTCCAAAAGCTGGTCTTATATTTGAGGTCCAGCCCATACGCTGAGGTGTCTTGCGAGATGATAAGCAACTCTTTCACGCCCGCTTTTTTGAGCGCCATGGCTTCGTTCATGACATTATCGATCGGGCGCGACACGAGATCACCGCGCAAACTTGGGATAATACAGAACGTACAGCGGTGGTTACAGCCTTCTGAGATTTTTAGATACGCATAATGACTGGGCGTCAGTTTGACCCCCGCTTCATTGATCAAGTCTATTTTTGGGTCGTAATTGGCATCCAAGCTGCGATTTGGCTTTGGCACGTGCTGTGCAACGGCTGTAATCACCTCACCATAGGCATGCGCGCCTGTCACTGCGAGTACAGCGGGATGCATTTCACGGATTTTGTCCGCCTCTTTGCCCAGACAGCCTGTGACAATCACTTTACCGTTTTGACTAATGGCCTCGCCAATCGCATCAAGCGACTCTTGCACCGCTGACTCAATAAAGCCGCAGGTGTTGACCACGACCAAGTCCGCACCGTCATAGTCGCTTGCAACTTGATAGCCATCACGGCTCAGCTCAGTGATGATACGCTCACTATCCACCAAGGCCTTGGGGCAACCTAGTGACACAAACCCAATTTTTGGCGCTGCGCTCACTGGCATCGTGGCAGTTGCATTAGCCGTCGAGGCTGAAGTAGCGTGGCTGCTTTGAGTAATGCTGCGGTTTTGATTGTGGTTGGCTTTATGATGATAAGGCTGGTCAGTATGTGTTTGACTGACATCTGTCTGACTCTGCTCTTGCGGTATTGATGGCTTTGCAGGATTAAAGATAGTGGCAGTGTCTTTTACGGCTGACGTAGGGGCTGTCGTTGTCGTGTTCACTGACTCGGTAGAAGTTTTGGACATGGCTGACCTTGCTAGAGATAAATTGGCTGAGCGCATTGTACGTTTTTTTTGCAAAAATCACCAGTTTTGCCTCTCTATAGTCTTGATTTATGGTTAAATATTGATTCAAACATCCTATTTTTCTGGGCACTATCCATGACTGCTGATTTTATCACCACCAAAACCACCCCTGATTTAGCATTCGTATCACAGCATCTATTCACCGCTATTTTGTGGGTCAATGATCAGTTATCGATAACCCGTTTAAATGCTCAAGCGGAGCAATTACTGGCTATTAGTAGTGGGAGGTTAATCAACCAGTCTATCTTGACGCTATTGGCACCCGATGAATTAAAACTAAAAGAAAATGCTTCTATCGACAATGTCAGTGATGATAGTGAAAACAAACCTCTGGATGAACCCCTCTATTCTTTGACAGAGCGGTTCAATCAAGCACAAAACTACCAACAGCCTTTCATTGACCATGATCACGTCATCCAGACGCCTTTGAATGGCAATCTACTACTTTCGGTCGATTATAGCGTGACGCCTGTTATCTACGAGCAGCAGTCGTATTTTATTATCGAGATGTGGGGCAAAGACCGCCAAAGTCGCATATCAGAGGAGCAGCGCCAGCAGCAGCAATATGCGGTTGCTCGTCACATGCTACGGTCGGTCGCGCATGAAATCAAAAACCCACTTGCGGGCATTCGGGGTGCAGCGCAGTTATTACAGCGACAGTTTATTAAATTCAGTGATGCGAATACGACGGCGGCTAACAGTCACTCTAACGCGCTCAGCATCTCACAGGACACTAGCGCTGGCACAAACGATGATTTACATAAGATGAATCAAAAACTGCGCAACTATACCGATATTATCATCTCAGAAACTGACCGTTTGACACATCTGATTGCTCAACTGCTTGGCTCAAATCAGCTGCCAAACTGGCAAACGCTGAATGTCCATGAACCACTAGAGCATGTTTTGACCTTGGTAGTCAGTCAATACCCACAAGTGACGATACAGAGGGATTATGATTTGTCATTGCCTGAGTTGTGTGCTGACAAAGACCAATTGATTCAGGTATTTTTAAATATTATGAATAATGCGTGTGAGTCTATGACTGAGTTTGAGCAAACGCTACAGCAGAACAAGCTCTCTGCGTCTAAGGAGTTACCATTAACCGATGTGCAGACCGATAGAGAGACTGCTTATCAGCCAACCTTGCACATTCAAACGCGCGTTGCCTTTCAGCATACGATTGTTGGGCAGCAGCACAAGCAAGTGCTGCAAATCACTATCACTGACAATGGTTCGGGCATTGATCCGGCACTTATCGGACAAATATTTTTTCCGATGGTGACCAGCCGTGCAGCAGGTACTGGCCTTGGCTTATCTATCGTACAAGATATTATCAGCCATCATCATGGTATGATTGATGTGAGCTCTACAGAGGAGGCGAACGGCAAGCAAACACGCTTTACACTATATCTGCCTTTTACCCAGCCCGTCACTGAATCATAGAACACATGGCGGCATAAAACTGCTAAATTGTAAGACATCCAATCCCAAACCGACAATAACAATTGCTCATTAGGCCCGATACATGACCCAATACAGTGACAACCAAAACCCTAAAAGCGATGCACACTCTCCAATAGTCACCGTCAATAATACACCCAGCGATCAGCCTGCAACGCTCTGGTTAATCGACGATGATGCAGCGCTGCGTATGGTATTGGCCGATACGTTTGAAGATGCTGGATTGACCGTTATCAGTTTTACCCAAGCGCAGGCAGCATGGACTCGGCTCAATGATGCGCTAAAACAGCAAGAATCAGCCACACAGCTGCCAGACGTAATATTGACTGATATTCGTATGCCAATGATGGATGGATTGTCATTTAGTGACTGGGTACACCAGCACTTTCCGGACATGCCGATTGTCATTATGACAGCGCACTCAGACCTCACCTCTGCGATTAATAGCTATCAGACTGGTGCGTTTGAATACTTGCCAAAGCCCTTTGACCTAGATGATGCTGTTGCCACTATCTATAAAGCGATCAACTACCAGCCAAATATGGCGATAGCTCATTATTCGAACGAATCTGATACCCATATCGCGACTGACGCGCGCGCCGACAGTGATATAACACCTGAAGCACCTGCCAGTACACACTCTAAACGCAGCAAAAATAAAGCTGAGGTGACAACTGCCTCTAAAGCTAATAGCAATCCGAGCGGTATCATCGGTCAGTCACAAGCCATGCAAACCGTGTTTCGTGCCATTGGTAGATTGGCGCAGTCCCCCATCTCAGTCTTAATCACCGGAGAGTCAGGAACAGGTAAAGAGTTGGTTGCCAGTGCCTTGCACCAGCACTCACCGCGCAAACAGCAACCATTTATCGCCCTTAATATGGCAGCCATACCACATGATTTGATTGAGTCTGAATTATTTGGTCACGAAAAAGGCGCGTTCACTGGTGCAACGACAACTCGTCAAGGACGTTTTGAGCAGGCTAATGGCGGTACGTTATTTTTGGACGAAATTGGCGACATGCCCTTTAGTACCCAAACACGTCTGTTACGCGTACTGGCCAATGGCGAGTTTTATCGCGTTGGTGGACAGCAGCCGATCCAAGTAGATGTCCGTATCATCGCCGCCACTCATCAAAACTTAGAAGAATTGGTCAAACAAAATCGTTTCCGTGAAGATTTGTTTTATCGTCTCAATGTCATTCGTCTACCGCTGCCACCACTGCGTAAACGCCCCGAAGACATTCCTGCATTAGCGACCTACTTTATGCAGTCGGCAGCTGAGCAAATGAACACAACACCGAAACATTTGCATCCTGCGGCCTTACAGATGATGCAGACCTTTGACTGGCGCGGCAATGTGCGTCAACTTGAGAATGTCTGCCTATGGCTGACAGTGATGGCCACGGGCGACACCGTGATGGCGACAGACTTGCCACCAGAGCTATTAGAAAACACGCCTCTAGACTCAGAGCTAGACCAAGAACACGACTCGTCACCACAAGCAAATACAGAAAACCCTCAACTGCAAAATAAAGATGACTTAAATAATTACAGCCAAAATAATCAAGTCACTCAAGCTCCTGCCAGCCTTAGTTGGCAAAAAGCGCTCGCTATCTGGGCTGAACAATCTCTCAATACTGGCGAAACTGATATTCTACAAACGGCCACGCCTGAGTTTGAGCGGGTCTTGCTAACAGCAGCACTCAACCATAGTGGTGGCAAAAAGATAGAGGCAGCAAGTTTACTTGGTTGGGGTCGCAATACCCTGACCCGTAAATTACAGCAGTTAGACATCTCTGCACCCAGAGTGCCATCCAAAGAGTAAATAAAGGCTTAAAACGCAATATTAAAAAGCCATTAATATCAATTATTTATAAAAATACGTGAAAATAAATGCAAAATAACTAAAAATAATCGCAAATAGGGGTTGACCAAAAATTCAAACTCTATATAATAGCCAACCACTGAGACGCACTACCGAATCAGTTAACTGTCTAGATAGCGTTTGAACTTAATCGCTTTTGATGATAGAGTAACGAAAATGGGGCTGTGGCGGAATTGGTAGACGCACCAGATTTAGGTTCTGGCGCCGCAAGGTGTGAGAGTTCGAGTCTCTCCAGCCCCACCATTTTCGGATAGTACATCTTAGACCAAATATTAAAGCCTGCTTTTTAGCAGGTTTTTTTGTGTCTGTCATTCAGCATTTCCAGTTATAACCTTTATAAATTTGCTATCACCTCATCCATACTCTGATACCTTTTCTCTATTCGCTTTGCCAATGCTTTATCAACAATACTTTGATAGCGAACATACTCTAGCGGTAATTTTGGAATAGACTGCTGGCAGTGCTGAATGGCCCAATCTGTCATGGACTGATTACTTTGAGGGTCTATATTAAATGGTCGCTTCCCTACCAATATCTCAACCATCATGATACCGAAGGCATAGATGTCACTTTGTATCGTTGCTCTTTGTTCTTGCCAGCGTTCAGGTGCCAAATATGCTGGTGTTCCGCCAGAAAAATTTATTGCGTTTGGTCGATCATTTCTTTGGGCTAATGCAAAATCTGTCAATAGTAAGTCAGGCACTATACAATCACTATCGGCGTGACTTGTTAGATTATCACTGAGCAAAATATTACTGGGTTTAATATCATTATGAAGCCAGCCAGCGTTGTGTAGGTTGCAGACTAAATGAGCAGACTCTTTGATCAAATCATGTTTTTGCTTGTCTGTTAATGACACATGGTGATTCAACAGCTTAGCTAAGCTGCCGCTTTCATAATAAGGCATGACCAATACCATTAACTGCTGGCTCTGTTCTAATGTGTCGACCTCTACATTGTGATAGGCCAATAGAGGTGGCGTAATAGAGCTAACTTGGGTTTTCTGCGAAGTATATAACGCTTGCAACACGCTTATTTCATGAGTTAAATCTGAGACACTTTGAAGTCTAATTGAAGTGGCACATAGCTCCCATTTAATTATCACGCTACCATACTCTACATGGCGTGCACGCGTTATACCTTGATAGCAGCTTTGCTTGCTGCGTTGTTTGGTAATTTGCGTTTTACTCTCTTGGGTTTGCTCTGTGCTTCCCTCTCTGTATTGTTGACTGATACGCTGATGCACTATTTGGGTATATTGTAACTCTGACAATGCTTGGGTAATGACTGGCAATAGTTGTCCAGATTGCGCTTGCAAGGCTTGTGTAATAGGCAAATTACTGGCACTATTTTTCACAGTGTTATCTCTCATCATATTATAGAGTCGCAATCGCGCACTATCGTTTTACCCAACCGCCACTTTACCGCTAGAGTCATTATGTCACAGTCTAACAATTATGCCCTGCCCGCCCCTTTATTAGTATTGCTTAGCCAGTATCTACAAGAGCACGTCACACCAACCATTGAGATTGACCCAAGCCAGCTTGCGTATCGCTGGGTCGGTGGACGTACTGGTCACCTACAGCCTTTGTCTGTCAATTTATTTTTGAGCTTGGATGATTTGCAAGGTATTGATGTGCAAAAAGCAAAGCTGGTACAAAACACCCGCCAGTTTCTCAAAGGCTATCCTGCCAATCACGTCCTGATGACAGGGACACGTGGTGCCGGCAAATCCTCGCTGATTCGCGCCCTACTACAAGCCTATCACAGTGAAGGGTTACGCATTATCGAGATTGCGCGTGATGATCTACAGGTGCTAGACAAGATTCGTGCCGCGATTAATGCGCTGCCAGCGGACTGCGCTTGTCGCTATATCGTCTACTGTGATGATTTGGCATTTAACGGTCAAGATGAGAGTTATCGGGCGCTAAAAAGCGTGCTTGATGGCGCGCTTGATTCTGAGCAAGACAAGCTACTGGTCTATGCCACCAGTAATCGCCGTCGCTTGCTACCACAAATGATGAAGGACAATCTTGATATTTATAATGGGCAGACGGATGAAGTCAATCCTTATGAGACCATTGACGAGACCGTGTCATTATCAGATCGATTTGGCTTGTCCTTGACCTTTCATCCTATGGATCAGCAGACTTACTTACAGATTGTGCAGCATTATTTAAATTTAGAGCAACGGAAAATTTCAGCTCGCATTGATACTGATATTGAAATGGATGTGGACGGTGAAAATCTACCTGACAAAATCAGAATGGACGCCTTGCGCTGGGCATCTGAACGCGGTGGACGCTCAGGTCGAGTCGCTTATCAATTCAGTCGTTATTGGAGTGGCAAAACACAATTGGCTATTGAAGACCGTAAATCATAGCTGCTAAGCCATATCAGCTGCTAAGCCATATCTTTGAAACTATCTCTTTACAGTCACGCCTAATTGCTGCGTGCAGAGCCTACATACTGCACGCGACTCTCCTTTTGACTGCCCGCTTGATTGTCTACCAAGTCGGTAGCCCCATTGACGCTATATTGAGCAAAATCTGCTGCCAGCCATAGATTGCCGTTATAGACACTTTGCGCATCTAAGCGGATATATGCCATGTTTGGTGTTTCACTATCTGGATTGTCAAAGCTCTGATAACGAGCGCTAAAGTGAGTCAAAATGATGTTTTTCAAGCTCATTTTTTGTGCGAAAGTACCTACTATATGCGCGCTACTATGCATGGGGTCAAAGTCAGGGTTGCGGGCTTGAATGGCCATCATGACCTCATGCGTATAAGTGGCCTCATGCACCAATAAATCAGTATCAGCAACTGCTTCACTCAAACACTCTGGTGTGTCATTATCCCCTGCCACCACTACTTTTGTCCGCTGCACATCATCATGAACATAGTCTGCTGAATGTAAGTGCTGACCATCCTCAGTGATGACATTTTCGCCTTGTTGCAGCTTGCCCCAAAGCGCGCTTGCTGGAACACCATCCGCTATAAGTTTACCTGTATTGAGCGTGCGACGATTGATCATCTGCGTGATACCAAACCCGTAAGACGGCACGCGATGCGATAATGGATAAACCTCTATCATGAGCTGATGTTGATTATCCAAGTCAATTTTTACTTTACCTTTATTAACTTCTTGCGACAACAGATTTTCTATCGACATAAAATTGAGGGTAAATGGCAGATATAATTCAGTATGTAGGATAAAGGCATCAAGCAGCGCCGAGATGGCTTTTGGTGCAATGATCGTCAGTGGCTCACGGCGACCTGACATCGCGGCACTCGCCAGCAGCCCTGGCAGGCCATAACAGTGGTCGCCATGGACGTGCGTAATACAAATAGCCGTCAATTGACGTAAGGAAAGTTTGGTATGCAGTAACTGCTGCTGTGTGCCTTCGCCACAATCGATGAGTAGCCACGGGCGCGACTTTTTATTTTGACTGTTGCTATGCAGCTGGTTGCCTTTTGATGAACCAGACGCATGAGGATTCAAGCACTCGATTGCCAATGCCGTTACATTACGCTGCTTAGTTGGCACGCCTGCGGAGGTGCCCAAAAAGGTTAATTTTAGCATAGGTCATGTCTTTTATTTATTAGAGGCATGGGTTAGGACCGTTGGCATATCATGGTTTTTTGACCGTCAACCATTTGCCCACCATTGGCCGTACATTCATTAACCATATTAGATTCATAAGATTTCCAGCCACCATAAAAACTAGCGGCGCACAGAATCACAACCAGTAGTTTTTGTGACCAAGATTTGATAGATACTTGCTGGTTATCAACCAGTTGCCTATTTTGCAAGTTATGATCTAGCGACTGCTTAGCATCTGTGTCTTTCTTTGTTTTTGCATGATGCGATGTATTCAAGTCTGTCATTATTTTATCCTAAAAAAGGCTTTGCTTATGAATAAACAAAACCTTTTATCTAATATCACCTCAAGTATTGAGAGGTGTTTAAGTGTTTATACAAGTATCTTTTAAAACTGCAGTGTTCCGCCCTTTGCCTCAGCACGCTTAAAAGCGGGACGCTCTTGACAACGCTTGAGCCAGTTCAATAGATTGGCGTATTTAGATTGATCCATACCTGCACGCGCATTAGAGGCGGCGACTACGATATACATTTGAATATCAGCGGCACTGAACGTCTCCCCTGCAAACCAATGACTGTCTTGGAGATGCTGCTCCATCAGATTTAGGTTGTTGATAATATTATTGTTGATCATGCCATCTTCAACTTGTTTACGGATACCTTTACTGATCGGCTTGATGAGCATAGGCGATCGTTCAACGACTTTACTAAATACCAGACGCATAACTAACTGTGGCATCGCCGTGGCTTCGGCAAAATGCAACCAAAAAGTATAATCTTCCCACGCCGCTTCATTATCATCAGTAGGCTTAAACTGATGTTCTTTATCATAGTGTCTAAGCAGGTATTCGATGATAAAACCGGACTCAGCCAAAGCGCGATCACCCACTTCAAGCACCGGCGTGTGTCCCAACGGATGCACTTTTTTTAAGCTCTCAGGTGCAAGATAGGCCTTAGTACGCTCGTAAGTGGTCAGCTCATAATCTAGCTCCAACTCTTCTAGTAGCCACAAAATACGAAACGAGCGCGAATTGTTTAAATGATGCAGAGTTAACATAAACCGTCCTAGTTATATATTGTTTTAAATCAGCCATAATCTCTTAAATATGGCGCCACGTTTTGAATTAGACATGACACCACTGTTCTCGATAATAGCGTAATTTATGCCCCTTTGACACTGCAACTTTGTAGAACTGTGACGAAAGTACGGCCTGACAAGTCAGCTCTACATATATCTAGGACACGGTCATCATCCGCATGATTCTACATATAGTGCTTCAATCTTGCGCGTCATCTTATCGATCTTTTGCTGATATTTTTTGATTTGACGGAAACGGTGCGCAATTAGCACGCCTTTGATACCGCGATTTTTGAGACGGCGGCGCGGCGGAAAACTGCCCACTTGTGGCTCATTGTAGCCATGTAAACGGTCTTCACGTTTGCGCGCCAGATAACCCAACGCGCTATCAGCAATCATAATCAGCAATCATAATCAGCAATCATAATCAGCAATGCGATAAAAATCATGCTATACATCAGCATGGAGCCGCCTTCATGTAAGTTACGTTCCAAAATCGCAATCGAAAATATGAATAAAAATACCGGCTCAAGGTAGCACAAAGTCCCAAACAACGAGACAGGTAGCTTTTGACTCGCAACCATCGTCAGTGACATCGCAGCAGTGCTAATAATGCCCAACAACGGCAACAGATACCAAAGCTTATGGTTAGTGATTGCCACCTCAAAGCCACCATTCATATATAACGCAACCAATACGATTGGTAGCAACAATACAAGATCAGAGATCAAGCCTGTGATAGACGGTACGGCCAGTTTACGACGCAGCAAGTAGTACGGCGGATAACCCAAGCACACAAACAAAGTCGCCCAAGAGATCGCACCATATTCAAAGATATCGTAAGCAATACCAAGACCTGCACATATAATCGCAGCCCACTGTAGCAAGCTCATGTCTTCATTATAAAAAAAGCGACCGACCACGATCATTATCATCGGGTATAAGAAGTAACCCAACGTCACCTCAAGCCCCAAACCATTGACTGGCGCCCACATAAACATCCAGATTTGCGCCCCCAAAATCGGTGTGGGTAGTATGAATAAAAACCACTCTTTGGCATTTTTTAAGGTTTTTAGATAATCAAAAATATGCTGCCACTGTTTTAGCACACCCACCAGCAGCACCAGACCAAAAAACATCGTGAGCACGCGCCACGAAGCCACTTGTGTTCCTGATAGCGGTTGCAGCAGCAAGCCAAATAGGAACAGCAATGAGTATAAAAAGTTTGCAGCCACAGCCGTGATCGCACCCTGAGAAGTTTGGTTAGTAGTCAACATCACAACAGCCTTTAGAGATTGGGGCACATCCTTTGCAATTTTAAAAAAACAAAAGCCTCAGACGATAACGTCTGAGGCCTTTGCATATAAGGTCGTCGCACAATCTAAGATAAACGCTTTTAATGTATCTTGCTACATTATGGGCGGCATGATGTCAAAGTCGGAATAGATAAGCAATACCAGTGTGCATCTAGTGCATTAATTTCTACATCCAGTAAATTTAATGTATATAAGTGCTTATTTTGCATCAAGTTGTTCGAGTTTTTGCTGTATCTTATCCATCTTTTTTTGATAACGACGAATTTTGCGAAAGCGATGCGCTTTTAGCACACCATCGATACGCTGATTGATAAAATGACGGCGCGGCGGAAAGCCGCCGACCTGCGGCTCTCTATATCCATGCAAGCGGTCATTACGCTGACGAACGAGATAGCCTATCGCACTATCGATTATCATGACCACTAGGGCAAGTGTAATCATACCGTACATAAAGAGCGAGCCACCTTCATCAAGACTTTGACTCAGAACGGTAATGGACAACACAAATAACAGTAGCGGCTCTATGTAGCTCAGCGCCCCAAATAGCGAGACCGGCAACTTGCTACTCGCAATCATCGTCAGCGACATTGCCAGTGCACTAAAGGCACCCAGCAATGGCAGTAGGTACCAAAACTTCATATTTTGTGCCGCCACACTAAAACCACCAGTGAGATAAAGCATGATCAATACCACTGGCGTCAGCAATGTCAAATCAAACAACAAGCCAGTAATGGGCGGTACAGCAAGTGTGCGGCGCAATAGATAATACGGCGGATAGCCCAAACATACAAATAGCGTCACCCAAGACACCGAACCATATTGAACAATGTCGTAGCCAATACCGAGCGCTGCCAGTATCGCTGCCGCATACTGCAAGACACTCATATCCTCACGATAAAAAAATCGACCAAGCACAATCATCACAAGTGGCAATAAAAAATATCCCAAGGTGACATCCAAGCCAAACCCATTAACCGGTGCCCACATAAACAACCAAATCTGGCCGCCTAAGATCGGTGCAGGCAATATAAATATCAGCCATTCTTTTAAGGTCTTAAGCGTCTTTATATAATCAAAGACATGCTGCCATTGCTTGGTCAAACTGAGCAAGATGACCAAACTTAACAACATCATCAGCACGCGCCATGAGGCTACCTGTGTCCCCGTTAAGGGCAGCATAAACAGTCCAAACAAAAACATCATCGAGAATAAAAAGCTCGACGATACCGCTGCGACAGTTCCCTGAAAAGTTTGATTGGTCGTAAGCATAACAACAGCCTTAAAAGTAAAATCCTATGTACATTATTAAGAAAAAGTGAATAAAAAATAAAAGCCTCCGACGACAACGTCAGAGGCTTTTTTCTAGGACAATGATCAGAAACTAGACTGAAAAGCTAACTACCAAGACTATTACTCGTCATCGTCTACTGCATCATTATCCAATGTGTAATCGTTGGCAATATCGATAGCGTCGTTGGCATCGCTCAAAGCAGTATTGTCAGTTGCGGTATCGATATCTATCTGCTCCTGACCTTCCACCTCAAACGTGCCATCTTCTTTCATCGCATCGACTAATTCATCATCACCCTCTTCGTGCTCAACACGCGCCATAGCGACCAACTTTTCATCTTTTGGCAGACGAATGAGCGTGACACCCTGTGTATTACGACCAGAGCTCGCGACATGCTCAACTGGCGTACGTACCAGCGTTCCTTTGTCAGATATTAAAATAATATCATCAGTAGCGTCAACCTTAGTCGCTCGCACCAATGCGCCATTACGCTCACTGGTCTTAATGGCGATGACACCACCACCGCCACGGTTTTGCGTATTAAACTCTTCGATAAGGGTACGCTTACCAAAGCCGTTTTCACAAGCAATTAGGATTTCATGTACATCATCTTCGATAACGACCAATGACTTGATAAATTCATCAGTAGCCAAACGCATACCGCGGACGCCTTTCGCTGTACGGCCCATCGCGCGAGCATCATTCTCATCAAAACGAATCGCTTTACCACTTGAAGCAAATAGCATCACTTCTTGATTGCCGTTGGTAATACGAGCGCTGACCAATTTATCACCATCTTCTAGACCAACCGCGATCAAGCCGTTTGAGCGAATATTGGCAAACTGCTTCAGCTCTACGCGCTTCACTGTACCATTAGCCGTGGCAAAGAATACGAAAGGTGGCTCTGCTTGATTGCTATCTTCTACCGAATCGTCATCATTGCTATGCTCTGATACTTCACTTACTACTGATGTATCTTCCACAATTTTTGGAATTGGCAATATCGTCGTAACGGTTTCGTCGCTATTTAAACCAATTAGATTGACCAACGGACGACCACGAGCACCGCGACTGGCAATCGGCACTTCAAACCCACGTAAGCTAAAAACGCGGCCACTGTCAGTGAAGCACAATACCGTAGAGTGCGTTGAGGTCACGACCAAATGGTCAATCACATCATCTTCTTTCATTGCCGTAGCAGACTTACCTTTACCGCCGCGCTTTTGTGCAACATAATCGTCAATCGGCTGAGTCTTGGCATAGCCAGTACGCGACACCGTCATCACAACAGTCTGCTCAGGAATCAGGTCTTCACGGCTGAAATCCATACGTGAATCGATGATGTCGGTGCGACGCTCATCACCAAAGTTATCACGAATCTCAATCATCTCATTAGAGATAATGCTCATCAGCTTATCAAAATCACCCAGAATAGACTCTAAATGAGTGATTTCGCGTAGTAAGTCTTGGTATTCTTCGGTCAATTTATCTTGCTCAAGACCCGTCAAACGATGCAATTGCATATCTAAAATCGCATTGACCTGCTCAAGTGACAAGCGATAACGCTCTTCGCCTTCGATCAGACCAAACGGCGCTTTAGGATCTTCGCCTTCGATAAACTCAGGACGTACTGATTGACTGCCAGCAGCCGTGAGCATCGCAACGACACTACCTGAACCCCATGTATTATTCAATAAGCTTTCGCGTGCGAGTCCACGGTTTGCAGACGCTTTAATCGTCGCAATAATCTCATCGATGTTGGCTAATGCAACCGTTAAACCTTCTAGCAAATGACCACGAACGCGGGCTTTGTTCAATTCATAAATCGTACGGCGCGTCACGACTTCTTGACGATGACGGACAAATGCAGCGATAAGCTGACGCAAGGTCAATAGTTTGGGCTGACCATTGTCTAGCGCGACCATATTGATGCTAAAGCTAGACTCAAGCGGCGTCTGCAAGAACAAGTTATTGACAATAACTTCAGCAGTTTCTCCGCGACGCAAGTCAATAGCGATACGCATACCTTCTTTGTCAGACTCATCACGAATCTCGCTGATGCCCTCGATTTTTTTATCACGAACAAGCTCTGCGATACGCTCAATCAATTTGGCTTTATTCGCCTGATAAGGGATTTCGGTAAATACGATGCGCTCACGATCACGGTTGACGCCAGTATTGCTCATCGGCTCAATATGATAACGACCACGAATATGTAAACGGCCTTTACCCGTGCGATAAGCATCTAAAATGCCTGCGCGACCATAGATAATACCGCCTGTAGGGAAATCAGGACCTGAAATATGTGACATCAGCTCTTCGGCTGAAACTTGTGGGTTTTCGGCATACGCCAAACAAGCGTTGATCACTTCGGTCAAGTTATGCGGTGCCATATTGGTCGCCATACCAACAGCAATACCTGTCGCGCCATTGACCAATAAGTTAGGAATACGCGCTGGCATTACGCTTGGCATGCGCTCAGAGCCGTCGTAGTTGTCTTCCCAATCGACCGTATCTTTGTCCAAATCTGCCAGCATCTGATGAGTCAGCTTGGTCATACGTACTTCGGTATAACGCATGGCAGCCGGAGGATCATCATCGATCGAACCAAAGTTACCTTGACCATCAACCATTGGGTAGCGCAAGCTAAAATCCTGCGCCATACGGACGATGGCATCATAGACAGCACTATCGCCATGTGGATGGTACTTACCGATCACATCACCAACCACACGAGCTGATTTTTTGTACGGTTTATTATAGTCGTTTGATAGCACGTGCATGGCGTACATCACGCGGCGGTGTACAGGTTTGAACCCATCACGCACATCAGGCAGCGCACGCGAGACGATCACGCTCATCGCATAATCCAGATAGGATTGCTTTAATTCATCTACGATGCCAATAGGACTGACCGATTCGCTCATATACACTCCTTCACTCACATTTTTTTCTAACGTTGACACATCGCTTATGGCACCCACAGATCATATAAAAATACTGCCACATAAATAAATTGGGCAGTCATGATCAAAATACATACCATAAAAAAACACTGCTACACGTGCAAAACAATAGGAAAATAGTGATACGGTTTTTGTTAAAAACAATGTTTAATAAAAGAAGCTATTTTAGCACAAATTTGCTGATTTAGGGGGTTCTGACCACCATTAAAATCAAGCTAGGCGGTTCATTTGCAGTGATATTTTGAATCACCCCTACACTCTAAAATAATTCTAATGACAGGTTTTTTTTGATTGGCTGATTTTGCCATTTTTACAGACGAACTTACAACCTGCTGAGCAAAGAGATACTCCGTCCATCTTAGCTGAACAGAGCCTACCAATTGTTCTAACATGAGCTAATGGGTTTCATAAGTATATGATGATTTAAATTGGTCAATGAGGCCATTTTTTTAGTGACGCTGGACAAAAAAATCCTAAGCGTTACACTAACTCATCTTTTATAGAACTCGAATAACGACCTAACAGGCTACTTTTATTATGGATATCATTCTTGCAATTGTTTGGATTTTAGCAATGGTGCTATATAGCTTTTCGAGCGATTATGTTGCTAGCTTTCCTAACCATAACAATCGCGCTGTACCCTATGTCCGTTGGGGAGCACTTTTAGTCGCCATGGCTTTGTCAGCATATTTAGCAAAAGCCTATCAAGAAAACCTACAAGGCAACGGTATGTGGGTATTTGTTATCGTCGTATTTGTCATTATTGTTTTAGCCAAGATCGTCTTTAAATGGGTCATTAATAGACGTTTGAAACGCTAAGCTATACTGAATATTTTTGTTGCTCTCAACCTTTCCGCTATTGATCTGAACGCCTTATGACAACTGAACATCAAAACAACCAACTTGGCCTAAACCAAGCCACCGCACCAGAAGACACACGAGCAGATCGTAGCTTCGATACCATTGCCGATCATTTTGAAAAAAAGGTCTATGGCGGTTTAAAAGGTGAAATCCGATTGGCGGTATTACGCCGTGATATTGTTGAATATAGTGCGCAGATGAGTGAAGCGCTTGGACGACCGCTGCGTATCTTAGATGTGGGTGCAGGGCTTGCACAAATTGCCATAGAGCTTGCTACTCAAGGTCATAGCGTCGTCATCAATGACATCTCAGCAAATATGCTTGAGAAGGCAAAAGCAAACGCTGAACAAATCGATCAAGCGCTGGATATCACATGGTACGTCTGTCCATACCAAGCGCTTGAAGAAACGCTAGGTAAAGAAGAAAACGATAAGTTTGATTTGATCCTATCGCATGCGCTACTTGAATGGTTGGCAGAGCCTGCTGCCGTCATGGACTTTTTTGATCAATATCTAACCGATGATGGCGCGCTATCTTTGTGCTTTTATAATCCCGCAAGCTTTGATTATCGTAACCTCATCATGGGCAATTTTAATTTACTCGATAATACAGACTACAAGGCGGACAATAAGAAAAGCCTCACACCCAATCATCCCGTTGCTAAAGAAGAAGTGGAGTCTTGGTTGAAGGCGCATGACTATCAGACGGTACGTAGCAGTGGTCTACGGGTATTTCATGACTATGCACCGCTCAAGCGTGGCGGGCATAACGATCCAGATGCGGTGATAAGGATGGAGCTGCGCTACTCACAATTAGAGCCATACAAATGGCTTGGACGGTATTTGCATATTCTGGCTAAACGGTAAACTTAGACAACCGCTCAAAAGCTGTGAAGGCTGCTAAACGTCTTCATCAACTCTCGATGATCTGTCATATTCTGACCAAGTGGTGGCATTGACCTCTTTTTCGTCAAACACGACCACATGCTCCAATAACGGCAAGATACCAATATGTGAACCAATTTCATGATTATGATGGCTAGCAACCAGTGATAATATGGTCTGTCCGTCATCTAACTGTAGACGGTACAAATAGTTGGCACCGCGGAACACTCGCCCAATCACCAAAGCTGTCTGCGTACTATCATCATCATGGATGATATCGTCAGGACGCACGAGCACCTTGATTGGGGTACCATTTGGATAATCATATTCGCAGTACTGTGGTTGTCCTGATTGATCATAGACTTCCATACGGCGATAGATATTACCTAATGCCGTCTCCACACGTCCTTCTTTGATGATACCGTCTATCATCGCGCCTTCGCCGACGAACTCAGCGACAAAAGGACTGACAGGCTCATGATACAGCTTGCTTGGTGTTGCCCACTGTACCAATCTGCCCTTATCCATTACCCCGACTTTATCTGCTAACGCAAACGCTTCGTTTTGGTCATGAGTGACCAAGATTGCCGTAGTATTGGTACGTTTGAGAATATCACGGACATTCATTGCCAAGGATTCACGTAATACCACGTCCAGATTAGAAAATGGCTCATCAAGTAGTAGTAATTTAGGCTTCGGTGCAAGCGCCCTTGCAAGTGCCACACGCTGCTGCTGACCACCGGACAGCTCATTTGGACGTTTATCCGCATGCTCCGTCAGTTCGACCAGGCTTAGCATCTCAGCCACACGAGCTTTTTTGTCAGCCGCTGACCATTTATTGAGGCCAAAGGCAATGTTTTTTGCCACGCTCAAATGACCAAAAAGCGCATAATCTTGAAACACCATCCCCATGCCGCGCTTGGCTGGTGCCACGGCAAAAGAGTCCCGAGCTGTTTTTTCCGTTAGACGTTGATTGTTTAAATGGATAGTACCGCCGCGGCTTTGCTCCAGTCCTGCAATCGCTCGCAATGCCGTGGTCTTGCCGCAGCCACTATAGCCCAAGAAGCAACCAATCTCTCCTTGCTCAAGCATCAACGACATGCCATTAACTACAATAGTATCGTCATAGCCGACAATTAGGTTTTGTACACTAAAATATGGATTGGTCGCGATAGTGCTCTTAGTATCTTGGCGCGCAGTATCGGCTTGTTCTACAGGCTTGCTACATTGAGACTGGGTTGTCCGAGTTTGCACGACTGGTGATTTTTTGACAGGAGTACTACGTGCTCCAGTCTTTACTGACTGAGCGTCTGACGAGTCGTTCATTGAATCAGTGTACATAGACAATCCCAGTTCGCTATTAGTAAATACAATGTTGGATAAAGCAGTAAAAATGATAATATAAGTTGGATCAAGCACCATTAAACATGGCATATTTATAAGCAGCAATGGCGGTTAGCTGTGTTTGTCACTTTGACGCAATAGTATCCAAACTGGAAGCAATCCGACCAGTACAATCAATAAACTTGGTAATGCTGCCCGCCCCCACATGCCTTCGCTTGTCATCTCAAACACGCGCACCGCCAGTGTATCCCAGCCCTGCCTGCGTGTCATCAATGTGATCGGCATCTCTTTCATCACTTCGACAAATCCCATTAACAATGCCGTTAGTACCCCAGGGCTAAGTACCGGTAGCATCACATGACGCCAACGCTGGTACGCACTGTCACTAAGCAGTTTCGCTGCGGCCTCTTGATTAACGGTCAATCGTTGTAACTGCCGATCCACTGGCTGAAAACTCACCGTCATAAAACGCGTCGACAATGCCAATAGCATAACGATCACACTGCCTGAGAGCACCTGCTGCGAGGTGATACCAAAAGCAATCATTTGATTGTCTAGCCACGCAATAGGAATAAAAATACCCACTGCCAATACCGTACCTGGCACGACGTAGCCTAAATTAGCGAGCGTGGTCATCAGTTTAGTCGATTTATCAGGATATTGCCGCTTGATCCACGCAATAATCACTGCCAAAAAGGCAATAAAAACTGTGGTCATACTAGCAATCATAAGGCTGTTAGTCACAAAATCAATATAGCGCGCATCAAAATCTTGGCGAAAATTCAGTGCAGTCCAATAAATCAGCTGCAAGAACGGTATTAGAAAAGCCAGCAAAAATACAAACGTACATAGCAAGCTCATCCCTATTTTGGCAGGAGTACTGGCGTCGAAACGCTGGTTGCTGCCTTGCGTAATCGAACTGCCGCGCTTGGCCTGCCAATACTGCTCAAACAGTACTACAATAAAAATCACACCGATGAGCAAGGCTGCTAACTGAGCCGCTGTGGTCAAACTAAAAAAGCCAAACCACGCCTTATAAATAGCAGTGGTAAACGTATCGACATTGAATACCGAAACCGCGCCAAAATCTGCCAATGTCTCCATACTTGCCAGCAATAAGCCACCGATAATCCAAGGCAGTGCTTGCGGTAATGCCAACCGAAAAAACACGCGGCTACGGCTCAAACCTAGCATCTGGCCTGCTTCAATCGCCCACCGACCTTGCGACAAAAACGCCTGACGCGCCAGCAAATACACATAAGGATAAAATGCCAGCGACAACACTAAACCTGCACCCCAGACATTACGTACCGAGGGAATCGCTGTCGTGATACCAAAATCGCGCAGTCCTGTCTGTAACGGCCCACTAAAATCCACAATACCAATAGTGACAAACGCCAATACGTAAGCCGGTATGGCAAGCGGCAACATGAGCGCCCACGAAAAAAACCGCTGACCAGGGAAGCGGTACATGCTGGTTACCCAAGCGAGAACCGTACCAATGGTCCCCGATATAACAGCCACCATAAACAGTAAAATCGCGGTATTTTTGAGCACTTGCGGCAGGACATACTCTGCCATATGCGTCCAAATATCGGCGACTGGTTGCGTCCACGACAACAACACGATCAAAATCGGCACCAGCATAAACAACGAAATCAGCCCTAAGACTGATTTCGAGATAATACGTTTACGAAGGGCATAGTCTTGACTGACCGTCTGATTGTCATCAGCTCTGCTACTGATTGGATCTTGCTCGCTAACAGACGCATCTGGCGTTGTGATCATAGTATCATTACCGTGTCATACTCACTCATCGAGGCTTTTTAAGCATAGACCAAACTCAAAACCGTCATTACTTTAACAACTAACTCTTAATGACTTATTTTTAAATGCTGTTCTTTAAAAACCGTCCTTTAAAAAAGATGATTTTGAGCTTGGTATCACGATGACTGGCAGTCTTTTATTTATAACCCGCTTTGTCCATCATTTGAATGGCTTGAGTTTGTAGCTCACCAAATTTCTGTACGTTGATATCGTCTTTTTTGAACTCGCCCCAAGATCTGAGCATTTCTGACTCATCCACCCCTTCTTTGACTGGGAATTCTTTGTCTGAGCTGGCGTAAAGGCCTTGCGCCTCATCAGATGACAACCACTCAATCAGTTTAAGTGTACCGTCTGGATTGTCTGACCCTGTAACCACGCCCGCGCCTGAAACGTTTACATGTGTACCAGTGGTGCCTTGGTTTGCCCAGAATATTTTCACAGGGTAGTTTGGTTTTTCGTCTAATAGACGGCCATAGTAGTAACTGTTGGCGATACCGACTTCACACTGACCAGCAGCAATCGCCTCTAGCATGGCGGTATCATCACTGAACACGTCAGTGGCAAGATTATCAACCCAACCACGGATGACAGCTTCTGTTTTTTCTTCACCCAAATGCTCTATCATGCTGGCCACAAGTGACTGGTTGTATACCTTTTTAGAAGTACGCAAGCATAGTTTGCCTTTCCACTTTGGATCCGCCAAATCTGCATAAGTCGATAATTGATCGGCGCTAACTTTGCTTGGGTCATAAAAAATCGTACGCGCGCGCAGTGATAGACCTGTCCACTGACCTTTTGGATCGCGATACTTTGCAGGGACATTGGCCTCTAGCACAGACGACGCTACTGGTTGTAGCAACCCCTGCTGAGCCGCTTGCCATAAGTTACCCGCGTCCACCGTCAGTAGCATGTCAGCTGGAGTGTTTTTACCTTCCGCTTGCAAGCGCGCCATCAGTGGGCCAGTTTTGTCTGTGACAAGTTCAATCTTGACACCAGTCTGTTCAGTATAGCGGTCTAGCAATGGCTTAATCAGCTGCTCATTACGTGAAGAATAAATAGTAATTGTTTGACCATCTGCACTGGTCGCACCGTCATCATTAGCTGCTTGCTGTTCAGTTTCAGTACCAGCTGCTGTTGTCTCTGTCTCCACGCTGTCTTCGGTTGTAGAAGAATTGCTACAGCCAACCATTCCCAACATCAGGCCAAATATGGCAGCAGACAATACAGGCTTGGTGGTGACTAGATTAGTGCGGATGGTGTTCAGTGGCATGGTTTTCCCCATAGTAATGCGATAAAAAAGAGACGACAGATAGTGAGATAAAATGGTCAAAGCCCCTATTTGTTGGGATTCGTTGGACCATAATCATGGAAACAACATACTAATAGAAATGAGATTAACTATCAATACATTTATCTAACCCAAGATGCTGAAATTATTTGGCTTATTAGTCATTTTCTAAAGCTAAGTTGTACCCAAAACGGCTCTTGTGTTTTTGTACTCCTGCACTCTTGGGAATGGCAAATATATTAACGAATATCACACCAATTTAGAGCAGCCACTGCCCTAACATAACATTGACCGCCGCTTCTGTACGCAATATACGCGGCCCTATATGTACTGGCGTGCACCCGTGTGCGGCGAGTAGCGCTATCTCATAATCGATCCAACCGCCTTCAGCACCGATGCAGACCAAACTGGGCAATTCTAATGTTGTATCTAATTGTCGAAATTCAGAAAATGACTGCTCAGCATAAGGGTGTGCAACGATGGCTTGATTACTCACCAAACTGGTAAGCGTATCCTCGACAAATGGCTTAAAACGTTTTTGTAGCGTAATACGAGGTGCAATCGTATCAACCCCTTGTTGCAACCCTTCTAATACAAATTCATCAAGACGCTCAAGCAGCGGACTTTGCCAATAGCTTTTTTGCGTGCGATAGCTGTTAACAAGCACAATATCGCGTACGCCAAGCGCCGTCATATCCATGATCAAACGCCGCAATACTTTGGGACGAGGTAAGGCTAAAACCACGGTCAGATCCAGTTTGGCTGGCGGGGTAATAGCGAGCTGAACATCGTATAACTGAATACTATCAGCAGCAATGTCCTCAATGACAGCCGTACCAAGATTGCCACCTAGCTGCCCAATTTTGAGCGTGTCACCGACTTTTGCGCCCAGTATGTTATTGACATGGTCGACTTGCACCACGTCATTGATCTTTGCCGTGTTTGCAGAGAAGTTTTCAACGGGCAGTAATATACAATTCATAATATCTCTTGCCCTAAATTTTGAGGAAAATATTGCTCAATAACGTCCTCAATCATGGCAAGCTGACGAGTCAACACTGCTTGCTGTTGTACGGTTATTGTCTCACCCGCCTGTCCTGAGTGCGTCGCTAATGGTAAATCACTTAACCAAGCCTCTAGCTGCTGATAAATAAGTGCGATGTCATCAGCGCTATCAGTACCGTACTGATGATTTACTGTACTTTTAGCGCGCTCATTTGAGCCATCTATCGTCATTGGACGATAAAACTCATTGTTTGGTTGATATAAAGCGCCCACCTCGACCAGCTTATCGACCACACTTTGGCACGATTGGGTGTAACGACCCATGATAATAGGCGTTGCCACGCTCGCAGGTTCAACGGGATTGTGTCCGCCTATGTCTACTAGCGACCCTCCAACCAATGCGACATTTGCCAGTGTATACCAAGTCATCATCTCACCCATGCTGTCCGCCAGATAGACTTGCGTGTCTGCATTGATGGCCTCATCAAGACTGCGCCGTGCCATTGTTAGACCAGTCTTTTCGATCAATGCTGCGACTTCATCAAAACGCTCAGGATGTCTAGGCACGATGATCAGCAACGTATTGGATAGTGATGACTGCGATAAGATCTGCTGATGTAACGATAGCGCCGTCTCTTCTTCGCCGTTATGAGTGCTTGCTGCCACCCAAACTGGTCGGTCTGTTATCGCAAACGCTTTTGCCAGCTCATTTTTTTTAGCAAGCGCATTTTTTTTAGAGGGCATCTGCACACTTGCATCTTTTGCATCAACAGCTAAATTATCGGAATCGATAGCTTCCACATCGATTTTAGGCGTATTGATGACCCACTTTAGCGACCCTGCTACGCGGATCTGTGCGCTATCCGCCCCTAATTGACGAAAGCGTTTGGCAGAATCGCTGTCTTGCGCAATGATGAGCGCAAGGTTTTTCATCATGCTGGTACTCACCGCACCGATTTTCTGATAACTTTTAAAAGAAGACGCCGAGAGACGACCATTGACTAAGATACTTGGTATCTGATGCTCAGCAAGCTTGGTCAAGATATTCGCCCATAGTTCAGTTTCGACAAACAGCGCGGCGATAGGCTGTACGTGCGTCAAAAATGTCTCAATCACGGCAGGAGTATCAACGGGGACATAGCTGTGGCTCATGCGGTTTTGAGCGATTGCATCTGCAAACCGACTGGCACCGCGAGCAAAACCTGTCTGCGTGGTGTTGGTCAACCATATCTGATAGCCACTAGCCAGTAATGCGTCTAATAAAGGTGCAACCGTATTGGTCTCACCCAACGATACCGCATGACACCAAATCACACCTTTATTACTGTGACCAGTAATCGCTGGACGCGGTGGATATTGCTTGCCAAAACGCTGAGCAACTTCTTGCTGATAATTGTCACGTTTGTGAGAGCGCCGCCATACTTGCAGGCGATATAATGGTTTTAGCACACCGATCAGAAATTGATAATAAAATGGCGTCTGATACACCGCACGATCAGTCAATAAATTATGACCTGACAACCTAGTGTCAGTCGAATGGGAAGAGGTGTCAGATGGAGTATGAGATGATGGCATGGAGTAGCCCAGATTAGTAATGAATCAAACAGCAGAAAGGTAAATATAAAAACGCGCCAATTCTACCTGAAATCAGCGCGTAACCATAAACTTTTAAAAGTTTACTGAGTCAATAGCGCCTAGACGATAATCAGTATCAGTACCGCAACCACGATCACTGCACCAAACAGTAACTGATAGCGCTTGATACTGTGCTGCTCTTGTTTTTGCGTCGTGATCAGCGCTTGCGCTTGCTCCCATTGAGACACAAGGTTTGCCGCCTCTATATGACCATTATCTGCCGCTTGCTCTAGCCAGTATTTACCACTATCAATATCTTGCGGCATGCCTACCCCTTGATAGTACAGCTTGCTAAGTAAGCGCTGGGCACGGCTGTCGTTTTTGCTAGCGGCTTGTTTCACCCATTCCACGCCAGATTTTTTAGCGTCCTTGTCATCTGCCGTGAGTCCTTCGCCAAGCAGCTCATACATGGCCAAGCGTAGCATGGCAGCCGTATTACCCGCTTCTGCAGCCGCCTGTAATGCTAGCAATGCTTTATTTTTTGCTGCTATATGATTGTCTGAAAACACAACTTGGCCACGCGGTTTGTCCTGCTTGGCAATGTGCTGCTCAAACTGATCGAGGACTTTGCAAGCCTGCTGATATTCAGTCACGCCTGCTGTTTGCGGCACCTCAATCTCATCTAACTCTATGAGCAGCTGCGTAAACATTTCTGGTGTCGGTGGGGTTTTTACAGGCGCCATAGGCTTGGTGGCTGGCGACGCTACCTTCGTCAGCTCAGGTTTTGCTTGAAGCTCTGGTTGGCGCGGCGCGGTACTCATTAATGGTTTAGATACAGTAGTTGCAGCAGAAGGGCGCTCGATATTGGCTGATACTATATTAACATCAGCCAATTCATTATTTACTGGTACGTCCTCTGATGCCTCATAATGACTAGCAGGTTGACTTGTACTGATAGTCGTACTCGAATCTGTCGTTGAGTGTATGCTTTGGGTCGTATTATGCGTTGCTGACTCAGTCTTTAAATAACTAAGAGTATCTGTATTATTAGCTTGATCCGATAAATCTGGCAATCTTGCGCTGACTGCTTGGTATAGTCCACTCGCCGCCTGTCCCCCTTGTAGCGCTTTAAATGGCCGATCAATATTGCCAAATAGACGCAGCCCTATTGGCTCTAAAGGAAAAAATAAAGGCAGCGCATCAGTAGCCGCATTATTATCACCATAGCCAACGGCCATATGCTGATAAAAGTCATCGGTAATCAATGACAGCTCAGGATAGCGTTTGCGTAGCTCAAACTGCCCATACCAATGGGGCTTATTTTGCCACTGCTGTGCCAATACGCGACCTGCATAAAACGCCAAAAACACCATAAAGTTGCGATAGTGCTCATCGACCAGTAACGTCGCCTCGTCCCATATACCGCCTTTCATCATGTTGCGGCGTACCTGAGACAATAGTGTATCAATACGCTGTAAGCTCTCAAGCGACTCATCTAGCGCACAATTATGTAGCTCTGTCTCATATGCGATACCACCTGCGATAGGACGCCCAGCTAAGAAATCTTGCCAGTAACCTTCTGCAATATAATCAAGTGGTGTTAAGGGCGAGGCAGACATAGACAGGCGTGTCCTTTTTTAGATAAGTTGATTATAGAGACAATGATAATGATTAAAAATATGAGCATAAAAAACACGGACAGGTTACCTTAACCTAAAATTGAGCGTGCTACAATAACGGACTAAACAGACGCACCACATTATCAAACAGTCGCTCCGTACCATGCCGCTGCTGCCACGCCTCAAGACTCACATAGCGACAACTTTGTAAATACACCTCTTGACAGTCTGCCACCTGTGCGACCATCTCTGGCGTATAAATCGCCAAGCTGACCTCCATGTTTAAATAAAAGCTGCGCATATCAATATTTACCGTCCCAAAGAGACAATAGTCATCATCGACGACCACCGTTTTGGTATGCAATAGCCCGCCTGTAAACAAAGCGATGTTGACCCCCGCCTCTAGCAGCTCTTGATAATACGCTTGTGAGGCGTGCTGCACCAAAAACGAATCGACCTTTTCCGGTACAATCAGCGTCACCTCGACCCCACGCTTTGCGGCGATGGTCAGCGCTCCTGATAGCGCCTCATCAGGCACAAAGTACGGCGTGGTAATGCGAATGCGTTTATTGGCGCGATGAATGACCGTCACCAAAGTGTTATAAATCACATGCGCTGTGACTTGCGGTGCTGAGGGTATGAGCTGCGCCAACACGCCTTTTACGATTGGTTTTTTGGGTATCACAATCGACGTCGAGCCAATATCTGGCTGCTCGTGATAATCAATGTGATCGCTCAATACTTTTACGCGACTGTTTAAGTCGTTGATGGTCGGATCCATCACATAGAGCTTTCGCGTATAGTTATTGACTCGCTGATTGAGCGCATCTAGGTTTTCGTTGTTTTCGGCGCCGATATCGGTCACCACCACCTTTGCCATCGCCGTCGCGATACTAATCGCTTGCTGACTGGTCGCCCGAATCGCCACATCAATCCATTGACCGACGTTTTTGTTTTGTTTAAAAAACCTTGGGTCCACCAGATTAAAGCTACCGATATAGCCAATATACTCATCAATCACCACAATCTTGCGATGATTGCGCAAATCAGAGCGCTTAAAGAGCGTCTTAAATAAGCCCACAGGAAGCGACTGATGTACAAACACCCCCGCCCGCTCAAGCGTACGATGCGCGCTACTATTAAAAAAGCTAAAACTGCCCACACTATCGGCCAACAGATGACACTCTACCCCGCGCCGCGCCGCCGCCGCCAGCGCCTCTATCAGCTCTAGTACCTGCCCTTTTGGATAGACAATATAAAACTCCATCAAAACAGTCCGCTGAGCGGCATTGATATCATCGATTAAGCTGTTAAAGATCGCGCTCGGCTCTGTCAACAGCTGCATATTGTGATCTGGAAACACGCCAAACCCTGTCCAGCGCGTCCCTATCTGACTGACACCGCGATAGTTGGGCGGTAGCAGCTCTTGACCTTGATCAAACACCAAATGCTCACGCCGTGCCATATCATTCATCAATAGACTGGCTTGATCCACCCGCTCACGATAACGGCGGCCAATCATCGGCTCACCCAACAAAATATAGGCGATAAAACCAAACACCGGCAATGTATAAAGAACCGCAACCCAAGCGATAGACACGCCGATATTACGCTGCACAGATACGATACGCAGCGTCATTGCTATCATCAGCACAATATGCAATACCAGACCCAATCCGGCAAAATCGCCCCAAGACCAAGTCGTAAAGTACTGTTCAATAGCAAAAGTATCTATGCTCGCCTCCAACCATTCAGATAAAATCAATGACCTTTACAAAACATTCAGTAGTATAGTAGCTTTTAATCTTCAAACAACAGATAACTATCATAAGTGTTTTACAGAAAACACTGTTGTTTTTTTAGATTTTATGACAATAAATCAACGGCTTAAAAATATATTTTCGATTATTTGCTAAAATAATCAAAATATCGTTTGACAGCCATATCTAAATCTATATAATACACACCCACAGAGCGGGTGATTAGCTCAGTTGGTAGAGCGTCTGCCTTACACGCAGAATGTCGGCGGTTCGAATCCGTCATCACCCACCACTTACTAGCTTGTGGTAAAAAAGCTAAACGACCTAAGCAGCGGTAGTTCAGTTGGTTAGAATACCGGCCTGTCACGCCGGGGGTCGCGGGTTCGAGTCCCGTCCGCTGCGCCATATTTAAAACGAATTTAGACTGTTAAGTCTATACAAGTTTCGCCCCAAATATTAGATTGTTTGGGGTTTTTTTGTGTCTGTGTTTTTTGTCTATGTTCCTTCTAATATAACTACCTCTCGATAAGCATCTATTTTGTATTCGCAATAGTTATAATCATCCAACGGACGTGCAGGTATTTTAGTATTATGGACGCTGACTCATGCGACTCACACTAGCAATCAACGCCACCATCACTACGCCCATGATAATCAAAATACCAGACATCATATGCGCTGCCTCATAGTTGAGCGCTTCAACTTGCTCATATATCGCAATCGACACTACCTTGGTCTCACCTGAGATACTCCCCCCTATCATGAGCACCACACCAAATTCACCAATGGTATGAGCAAAACTTATCAAACCACCTAAAATAATACCCACGCGCGCTTGCGGTAAGGCTACCTTGACGAAGCGGCGCAGGCGACTGGGTTCTAACAGATGCGCGACTTCTGTGACACTTTGGGGAATTCGCAAAAACTGTGCATACACTGGCTGTATATAAAAAGGCAGTGAGTAAATAATAGAGCCAACCACTAGACCTTCAAAGGTAAAAATAAGCGGACTAATATTGTGCTCAATCAGCCATTGACCGATACCCATATTTGGACTTAGCAGTAATAATAAATAAAAGCCAATAACCGTAGGCGGGAGCACCAGAGGCATAGCAATAATACCCATAAGCAGAATTTTGAAACGCCCAACTGCCTTCTTTTGACTTGGTTTGGCAAGCCAATAAGCCATAGGAGTTGCAAACAACAGCAAGCATAAGGTCGTGATAGAAGCGAGCTTAATACTTACCCAAAATGGACTGAGCATATCTGACATAAGAGACTGGTCGATCATATAATGTCACGGCTCGTTTTATAGGTAGCGTGTCTAGGCTAACGGATTACGGAATGGGCAGGTAGCCTGCTTGCGCGAAGTGCTGTTGTCCTGCATCCGAGCGCAAGTAATCAGTAAACGCCGCTGCTGGGACTGTATTATTGATAACGATACCATCTTGTAAGATGGCTGGATAGGATGCTTTTGGCACAGTAATAAACTGCTCAGGTTTGGCTTTTATCGCAACGAGTTGAGACTGCGCCACAAACCCATAATCCACGCTACCTGTATGGGCGTACTGAAATACTTGACCAATATTTTCTGCCTGTATCAGGCTTTTCTGTGCATTTAATTTGTCATATATCTTTTGTGATTGCAGATAGGATTTTGCAGATGCACCATAAGGAGCGAGTTCAGGATTGGCAATAGAAATCTTGCTATCATCTGTGAAACTAGCACTTGTAAACGCGTCAAGAAGCGATGCTGGCGTAAAATCATTCAAAGGTTTTGTGACACTATAGAGTGCAAGCTGACCTTTGGTATAGGTAAACGGTTGTACAGATTTATCACGCTTGTCATCAGACAGCTTTGCCGGAAACTCTTGATTGGCAGACAAGAATATATCATAAGGGGCTCCTGCCTTGATTTGAGCATATAGCTTGCCAGAAGACGCGTAAGTGACTTCGATATCTAAGTTACCTTGATTCGACATATTGCTATCTATTTGATAGCTATCAATGATATTAGGTAGGACATCAGATAAGTTGGCTGCCGCAGCGATACGTAGTGTTTGGTGTTCAGCACTTGTCGCAGCTGCCGATTCTGTATTTGTATTCGTACTGTTATCTGCTGTACAAGCATTTAATGCCAGTAGCAAACACGCAGAGGTACTAATAGCAGCTAGTGACCTACCCATTGTTGCTGAGCCATTTAGATGAAGCATCTTCGTAATACTCTTGCTTCCACACAGGAATGTCGGCTTTGATGGTATCTAGTATCCAGCGGCAGGCATCAAATGCTGGATAGCGATGCGCTGACACTACCCCCACCCACACTGCCACATCACCAATCTCTAACGCTCCGATGCGGTGTATGGCAATAGCATGAGTGATCTCAAAGCGCTTTTTAGCCTCTTCTATAATGGCGCGGCCTTGGTTGATTGCTAAGTCTTCATAACCGTAATACGTAAGACGATCAACGCTCGTGGCATTATTATGATTACGCACTCGCCCTTCAAAGCAAACAAACGCGCCGCAGCTGTCATTGTCCAATGTACTTTTGAGCTTATTTTCGTCAATTGCAATATCGAGTAACGCAAAACCGTCGCGATCAGCAATAAGATACGCTTCATCGGTACTACGTTTGATGGTCATTGAATGGTTATGGATGTTATCTGTCATTTTTTTCTCTATTTACACTAATTGTGGCGCTATAGCCGCTTATAAATATATACCTAACCACCAGCGACTGGCGTGATAAATACTACGCTATCGCCGTCATTGATTTGATCTGTCCATTTGGCGAAGTAATCATTGACTGCCACTCGTAGCTCTGCTTGCGGACGGCTAAAACGATGCTTTTGGCTAAGCTGTTCATATAGTTCAGTCAATGAGGTGTCTTGGGGTAGTTTGACAGTCTCTTGCTGACAGTTGGCCTCATCTGCCAAACTGGCAAAATACATGACATTGATATCCATCATTGATTCGATATCGGTTGTCACATCGATAGTACCCATAAATCTCTCCCTTCTTTGCAAGCGTCCTTGCTTGATATCCAATATATCTTTAGTCATTGATTAGGTTTTTTATCACACTAAGCATAAGTATAGTCTGACTTGCCACCTGTTTTTTTAATCAGGTGAATATCATTTATAATGATGTCATGTGATAGTGCTTTAGTCATATCATAGATGGTCAAGCAGGCAACGCTCACGGCGGTTAGCGCTTCCATCTCAACCCCCGTTTTGTGCGTGACTTTGACTACAGCACTGACGGTGATACTGCTCAGCGCATCATTATAAACAAAGGTGAGGCCGATCTTATCTAGCGGCAGCGGATGACAAAGCGGTATCATATCATGCGTGCGTTTGGCAGCCATAATACCGGCAATATGTGCCGTTTGCGTAATGCTGCCTTTTTTGGTCATCCCATCAGCCGCTTTGATCTGCTCATAAATCTCGCTCGGAAAACGAACTTGCCCAGTCGCGTTCGCTTCTCGCGTCGTTGTGGTCTTGCCACTGACATCAACCATCGTGATGTCACCATTACCATCTAAGTGTGATAAAGCAGATTGATGATTTGTCTGAACGCTGTTACTCATTGATATCGCCTTTTCTTAGTAATCTCTTTATTAGTATTTTTATTATGTTGGTAGCGCGGCACACGCCTGTTCAAACTCTTGAGGCGTATTAAAATTGGTCAAATGCTGCCACGCCTTGGTAAATGGTACAGTCCGCACCATCGGCTGAATAAAGGGCATGACTCGGCGCTGACCACTATCAATATAAGCTTTCAAATCGGGTTCAATAGCTAAATGATACAGCCCTAGTAACGGATATAAGTGACTGTTATCTTTTAAGCAAATGACGCGCTTATTAGCCGCTGTATTAATCGCTTGTTGCAATTTCTGCCATAGATCAGTGGCGGGTATTAAGCTGTCACAACTCATCACCAGTAGCCACGATGCACGCTGATTGTTAGTTGTAAACAGATTATTCGAGCCAGTCAATGTTTGCAATGCTGATTCGATAGCAACCAACGCACCGCCTGTACGAATCTGCTCATCATTATCCGCGTCAAAATTAAAAACGTAGTCAGCAATAGGCATAACGGGCGAACTGGGTTTGTCCAAAGTAGCATCTGAATCAACATAAAAGCCGCACCCATTATCCGCAATCAAAATAGGAACTTGCAACTCGCTGGCATGACGAACATGATAATTTAGCAGCTGCTCACCTGTCGGCAGAGTGAGCGTCGCCTTTGGTGTTCCCATACGTTTGGATGCTCCGCCAGCTAAAATAACTATACCTGCCAAGTTGTCCAGCCTATTCGAGCAACCCATCATTATGCCATTGCCTGTCATTTTTGGTTAAATAGCCGTTATGGCTTAGAGCGTGTTGAACATTCGCAAATAGGCACTGCTGATCGCTAAAATTGTTCCAGACAAGGCACAAAGCGACGATAATGCAGATGCCTTAGCGAGATTTGTAACGCAGTATGGGGCAATTTTAGCATCAGCCCCAACGATAAAAGCAGGGGACAGGACTCTTTTTTGCCGCTTCATCGTTAAAAATAAACGCTTAGAATGACTAAACTTATTATTTTTAACATCGAATCGCCTAAAAAATAGTCGCTTTCAGTGCCATGGTCGAATGTTCAACACGCCCTAATCATTTATCATCAATTATTTATAAATCAGTCATGACTGGGGTTTTGTGCCAAAAAATGCGGCACAAAATTACACGGACGAGTACGGCTATCAAACTGCTCTTTTAGGATATTTTCCCACCCTGTACGGCACGCGCCAGATGAACCTGGTAGACAAAAGATACCGGTACCATTGGCCATACCAGCCACTGCCCGCGACTGCACCGTAGACATACCAATCTCGTCTTTTGAGATCAAACGGAACATCTCACCAAAACCATCAATCGACTTATCAAATAGTACGCTGACAGCTTCTGGCATGCTATCTCTAATAAAGAACCCTGTACCACCTGTTGTAATGATCGCGTGCACGTCTGGACTGGCAATCCAGCCACTAATGACCGCTCTAATCTGATAGATATCATCAGTGATCAGCTGACGGTCTGCCAAATGATGTCCAGCCTCGGTCAAGCTATCGGCTAGATATTGACCTGACGTGTCTTCTGCCAGCGTACGGCTATCAGAAACAGTCAATACCGCAATATTAAGAGGGGTAAATGGTGCAGCAGGCTTACTCATAAAAGATCCTTTATAGATATAATTTTATAAATGTATTAAAAAAAGCTTATGTCAGAAAAGCGATAGCAAAAACAGCATCAGTTATCATCAGAATTAGAGACTCAGAATGCCTTAGCCTTAACCACCGATTATCGAGAGATTGTGCATGATACCACTGTTCGAGTCATGCAGATGATGATGCTCAGGCTTAATCGGCATAAAGCTATGTAAAGTGTTTACCAGTCCTTGGATATCGTTTTGTTGTAAGTATGGACGAATATCGTAATTGCCTTGATCGAATAAGCACAGATGCACTTTACCCTGACTACTGACTCGCAAGCGGTTACAAGTATCACAAAAGTGCGCCGCATAAGGGGCAATCATACCAATACGGCCGACATAATCAGGGTGACTGTACTCGACCGCTGGACCATCGGCACTGCCACGCTCGTGTGGCTGCCAACCATGCTCTAACAAATAATCAGTAATGATATGAGACTGAGCATGCTGGGCAAAAAACAAATCGCTGTTGTCACTGGTCTGCATAAACTCAATAAAACGGTACGTCACCTGTCTGTCTTTGACGTAGTTAATCGCGGCGATCAGGTTTTCAAAGGCAGTTTCTGCCATTAAAATACTGTTTATTTTGAGTTTGATATCCGTCGTTTCTAGCAAGGTATCCATATCCGCCAGTATCTGCGGTAAAGTATCAAAACCTGTCATTTTGTGAAAAGTGGCCGCATCAAAACTGTCCATACTGATATTGAGCTGATCGAGTCCAGCTTCTTGCCAGCTAGCCAAATGTTTGCCCAACTTATAAGCATTACTGGTCATTGCCACTGTTTCAATGCCATCCGTTTGCTTAATGGTCTTGATAATTTCGACAACATCACGGCGAATGGATGGCTCACCGCCTGTAATTCTCACTTTTTTGGTACCTACTTGGGCAAAGCCGCGCACCAATGTAGCAATTTCAGAAACGCTCAACTCATCGTCAGGACGTTTGCCTTGATAACCATTTGGCAAACAGTACTCACAGCGAAAATTACAAAAATCCGTAATAGATAGGCGCAGATACGTCAGACGCCGTGCAAACCCATCCGTTAAAGGCTGATGGATTTGGGTTGCCTGATCAATCGGCATCATTAGAGCAGACGGTATATAGCTGTCAGACAGCACAGGTGCTGACGCAGGAGAATACAGTTGCGGTCTGTCTATTTTGATATTGTTGTCATTCATATATTACTGCCATCAGTATTGCTTGCCATAAGCGTTACTTTATTATTCGTGTTTAGCATCCCATTGCTAGATTGCTTTTTAATTTCGTTCCATCGTTTTATAGCAGATTGGCAAACGGTGAATTAGCGATGCAACCAAGGAAACGGCTGTACGGTAACCTCACCACCAGATACTACGTTGCCACTGTCTTTGTCTAATACAATAAAGCAATTGGCGCGGCTCAGCTGTTTTATTCTGTGTGATTGTTGACTCAAAAAACATTCCACTTGGTAATGACCGGCTTCATCTTGTGACAATACGCCGCGCTGAAAGTCTTTGCGGCCAGGGAACTTTTTGATGTCATTTGTGAGTTTAGCGTTGATCGTTAGCCGCATCGGCTGCTCGGACACACTCGCACCTGACATCTGCCATAATGCGGGTATCACAAACTGTAGCGCGCCCACAACTGTGGAGAGCGGATTACCCGGTAGTCCAAAATATAACACAGGCTTGTCGAGGTCTTTATTTAATTCACCAAATACGAATGGTTTGCCAGGTTTCATCGCCACTTTATAGTGGTTAATTTGTCCAAGCGTATCGATCACGGTCGTCAAAAAATCATAATCGCCAACCGAAACCCCTGCGGTCGATACCAGCACATCACAGTCTTGCATGGCTTCATGAACCGCAGCTGTCGTCTTCTCCAAGTCATCAGGAATGATGCCATAGTCACGAATGGTGATAGGTAAGTCCGACAGTAGGCTTTTGAGCGTTGGGGTGTTTGAATTATATATTTGGGCTAGATGTTCCAGCTCATCGCCAATAGCGACGAGCTCATCGCCTGTCGCGAGCACACCGACGACGAGTGGTTGAAACACGCTCACTTCGCTGACACCTAAGTTTGCCAGCAAGCTGATATCGGCAGGATTGAGGCGCTTGCCTATCTTTAGCACAGCTTCGCCAGACTCAATCTCTTCGCCTTGCGCACGGATATTATCGTTGGTTTCGGCCGTTTGCGTGAGAGTGATGCTGTACGGCTGAGTCTTATCAATGGTCGCTTTGATATCAGCAAAGTTGGTATTCTCTTGCATGATGACCGTATCACAACAGTCAGGGACAACCGCGCCAGTAAAAATACGCACACCCTGCCCTGCTTTTGTCTCACCAGCATAGGCACTGCCTGCTTGAGACTCACCAATGATTTCAATCGTCTTGCCTTCTGACAGCTCACTTCCTTTTGCAATGGCATAACCATCCATAGCAGATAGATTCTGTCTTGGCACATCAAAAGGTGATGCAATATCTTGCGCGAGTATGTGGTTACGGCTGTCTAATAGATCACAAATATTGACGGCTCTTTTGTGCAGCGGAAAATCCACATTATTATAATCATTGATACGCAGCTTTATTGCCGCTTGTAACTCTTCCATGGTAATCATAAAGGTATGCTCTTTTGGTCGTTCTCATTATTTGTGATTGAATCTTTATTATTAAAAGCTGTCCTTAGAGTCTATCATTCACAGTATCGATTTTGTTGTATTAACCTTGTCCTGATAAGTTTTGAAGATTGCGAGATCAAGCCAACTCAAATATTTGATGATTATCACAATATTTATCCATTCAATAAATTTCAGCAAAATCAGACATAGCCTGAGGCAAAAAAAGCACCTTGGCAAGGTGCTTTTTGTAGAGCAAGGTAACATGCTTAATTGATGATTAATGATGATTTATAATAGCTAAAAGCCATTATGAATCGTGACCTTCATACGGTGTATAAATACCGTCAGCTTACCTCACCAGCCAGCCAATGAAGAGGCGCTATTTTGAGTGATGAATCCATCTGGCGTTTGCCCATTATCCGCCTGCCAGCGCTGAAATGCCGTACGAGTATTGGTGCCCACGATACCATCAGCCCCTTTGGTATCGTAACCCATGCTCGTCAGACGGCGCTGTAAGTTGGTCACTTGCGTGGTTGATAACGGACGCTCATAGCGGGGCCATGATTTTCGCAGACCACTTTGTCCATCAATCGTTTTGCCCAATAGGCTCACCCCTAGCGCATAACTCGACGAGTTATTGTAAACCTTGATAACATCAAAGTTTGGGCTTAGCAGCAATACGGGACCATCTTTACCAGCTGGCAACCATAGCTCCATCTGAGTATTGGCATCTAAATAGACGTCATCTATCGTATCGACACCCATCGCCGCCCATCTGGCTGCAGGTTGCTTACTCCCCATCAGTGAATAATCAAACGAAGCAGGTACAGTCGCTTCATAAAAAGGTGCTAGACCGCGCACCCAGCCTGAGTTGCTCAGATAGTTGGCAGTAGAAGCGAGTGCATCACCTGTGGCCCAAGGGTTACGGTGACCGTTGCCATCACCATCAACGCCTTGCTTGAGCCAAGTCTCAGGAATAAACTGCGTTTGTCCCATGCCGCCTGCCCAAGAACCATCTAATTGCGACCATGATACGTCGCCACGCTGGAGTAGCGTCGCTAAGGATAATAGCTGAGCTTCTGCAAATTCTTGACGACGACCATCGTAGGCGAGACTGGCAAGCGAGCTTGGCAAATCGCTGCTACCCGTGACCGCGCCATATGACGACTCCATACCCCATATCGCTGCGATCACCTCTGCATCAACGCCATACTGCGACTCTAATTGAGACAAAAACGCACGTTGCTCTGCAAACTTGCGCTTACCTACGCTCACACGCCCACTAGAGACAGCAGAGTCCACATACTCCCATGGCATCTTAGAAAACTCAGGCTGTCCTGAGTCTAATGAGATAACTTGCTGATTCAGATAAGCGGAATCGAGTAATCGGCGAATGACTCCCGCATCATAGCCTGAAGATATTGCACGCATAGAAAAGTCTGACTTCCAATCAGAAAAGCTGCTATAGCTTGGCTTTGGGGCGGGCTGCGGCTTAATAACTGGCGCTGGTGTTGGCTTGACCTGCACGGTTTGGGTTTGAGTAATCTCAACGCCACCTTGACGCACAGGCTTTTTTTGCATGGCTTGCTGACTTGTACACCCGACCATCACTAATGCCGGCATAAGAGTGAAGTATTGTTTTTTTAATCTCATAAAAAGTCTCAAACATAAATAAATAAAATGGACCAAAGCCGCCCAGCCATCAGCGACATAGCTCAATACTAACGCCCAAGTACCGTACGTGGATCAATCGGATTGCCATTTAAGCGAACTTGGAACTCCAGCCCCACTTGATTGGTCTGACCACTGCTACCCATCGTCGCGATACGCTGGCCACGCTGTACCGTATCCCCTTCTTTTACCAGCAATTGGCTATTGTGTGCGTAGGCCGTGATGTAATCATCACTATGGCGGATCATAATCAAGTTGCCATATTCTGGTAGACCGTTGCCTGAGTAAAGCACCGTTCCTGATTGGCTAGCAAGTACTGGATCACCGACATTACCAGCAAACCACATACCCATATTGCCCGCCGCTGGATCAATGTTACGCGTCACTGGATTGCGAGTAGGATAATCATAACCAGAGGTCGAATTGGCCGTTGCCTCGTATGCTGGCGTTCGAGACTGGGTTACAGGTGGGGTATAAGTTGGTTGCGACTGTGCTGGTCTGCTATAGCTGTTGTTACTCGCTGTGGTCGCTGCACCGCCCTGCCATAGTTTGAGCCATTGCCCACTATAAATCGTATATTTACTGTCCAGATTATTTAGTGCGCCAATCTGACGATAGTTAAGACGATAGCGCGCCGCAATTTGGCTGACCGTATCGCCACGTTGTACGCGATGGTAGTTAGGGACGCCTTGTGCGTTGGTAATAATCTTAGGACCTACTTGGTTTGGTGATTGATAAGTAGGCTTGGTGGCACAGCCGACCACAGATAAAGTAGCAACTGCCATAGTGCCAATCAACGCTGCCTTAGCAAGGTGCGATCCGGTCATGATTCTTTTCATACAAGGTTCCTGTTCTTTGTGTTGCTTATCTATTGTTTTATCATCCAAAAGCGCTTGATATCACTCAAAAGCCTCAAGATATTGTTACTACAATTAGCGATCTAGCAGATGATTTATATCACTCGTACAGCAAGCGATATGGTGATTATCACCTATGTCATTGATAATCATATCCTATCGAACTTATAAATCTAGTGCCAAAAGCTTATCCAATGCCCGCGCTGGGGTATGATGTAGACGTACTGGCGACAAACTGATGTATCCTGCTGCCACTGCTTGATCATCCGTCATGCCCGATGTTAATACAACATTTTTTTGATTGGTTGATTTAGCTGAAATGTCTAAGGGTCGCTCATTTTTGTGCTTGCTGTTTTTACATTTTCGTAAAGACAGCCAATACGCATCTCGGCCGCGAGGGTCAATCATATGACGCACGGGCCGGGCGATCTGCTTGTGTCCCAACGAGGTAACCTTTCGCCCTTTGATATCACTGCTGCTATCCATATCAGGAATATTAACGTTTAATACATGATAGGGCAAACTTTTGAGAAACTCTAAAATCGAGGTATCAGTGAGCAATTTGACAATTTCATTTGCCACCACTTGATAATCACTGGCTGATTCTTGTCCACCATTTTTTACGCCGCCACCTACCAAAGACGTGGCAATAGCAGGTATGCCCAATAACTGCGCGGTCAATGCCGCGCCAAAGGTACAAGAAAACATCACGTCCTGTCCTAAGTTTGCACCTGAATTGATACCTGTAATGACACAGTCAAAATCCACGTCACGGTATAGCTCATGCAGCGCCAAATGAACGCAATCAGCTGGTGAACCATTAACCGCTATAAATCCCGATGGCAATTGATGCGTATGCAATGGCTTTGATACACTCAATGCACTAGCATAGCCACTCTGCTCCTCGTTTGGTGCGACTACCACGACCTCACCGATGGTCGATAGTGCTTGAGACAGTGCCAATAATCCTGGCGCATACACCCCATCATCATTACTAATTAAAATCTTCATGTCAGCTCAGTATGTTTGTGTCAAACCGTCTTTCTAGTAGAAATTTTTGCTACCGTACCATATCTTTATTCGCATAAAAATAGCAACCAAAGGCTAGGGCGTGTTGAACATTCGCAAATAGGCACTGCTGATCGCTAAAATGGTTCCAGACAAGGCACAAAGCGACGATAATGCAGATGCCTTAGCGAGATTTGTAACGCAGTATGGGGCAATTTTAGCATCAGCCCCAACGATAAAAGCAGGGGACAGGACTCTTTTTTGCCGCTTCATCGTTAAAAATAAGCGCTTAGAATGACTAAACTTATTATTTTTAAC
>Ga0207918_100004_pt1 | contig 135435 bp, 106 predicted proteins | sample DeeseametaMP0440_FD_184211 | JGI IMG/M metagenome (GOLD analysis project Ga0207918, IMG submission 184211) | Marine microbial communities from the Deep Atlantic Ocean - MP0440 (SPAdes) | ecosystem: Environmental > Aquatic > Marine > Oceanic | place: East of Rio de Janeiro, Brazil, South... | reverse complement strand
TCGATAAGAAGAACTTCCATTTATTTTTAAAAGAATGTGAGTTTAGATTTAACTATGGTTCACCATCTAATCAGCTAAAATTCCTGAGAAAATGGTGTGATATTTAATCCTTATCTACTACAGCCCCATAGTTTTATATATAGCTGACTAAATAGTAGCATGGCTCATATTCTATACAATAGATGGAGCACATAGAAAGCGCATAAAAAAATAGCGCACTCAGGTGAGGAGTACGCTATTGGTTTTTCAGTTAAATATAAGCTAAATTCATACTAAGCTGTATTTATACTGAACCTAGTATGCGCCTTCGCTATAGATAAGCTCGTAGCTATGGCTATATATCTCGACGATGTTACCGAACGGGTCTTCCATATAGATCATGCGATATGGCTTTTCGCCAGGGTAGTAGTAGCGTGGTTTTTCCATACGCTTTTTACCACCTGCGGCAACCATACGCTCAGCCAGCGCTTCAACGTTTGGATCTTGAACGCAGAAGTGAAAAATACCTGTTTTCCAGTATTCAAAGTTATTTTCAGGGTTTTCCTGATTTTTAAATTCAAAAATCTCAACACCGATACGGTCACCAGTGGAGAGGTGAGCGATCCGAAAGCGGCCCCAACCAGCACCAAATACTTCAGTACACATCTCACCAATCGGGCTGTCATCTTCAACAATCTCAGTAGGCTCCATGATGGTGTACCAACCCATCACTTCAGTATAAAATTTTACAGCAGCATTTAAGTCAAGGACTGACAGACCGATGTGCGAAAAGCTTCTGGGATAAACGTTGTTCATAGCTTGTGCTCCTGTTTGCTGTACTCTTGTTTAACGTGAGGCCAGTATACAAACGCACTGTCATTATGTAAAATTATCAAATATTATAAAAATAAGTATGAAACGTAATGATTAATGTCACATGGCTACGCACTTTTTGTACGCTTGCCGAAGTTGGGCACTTTACTCGCACGGCTGAACGTTTATATATGACACAGTCCGGTGTGAGCCAACATATACGTAAGCTAGAAGAGCAGCTGGACACAGATTTGGTAATTCGGCAAGGAAAGCAGTTCTCATTGACCAATGCAGGTGAGCAGCTCTATAGGGAGGCAGGCGAGATATTGCAGCGATTATCAAATTTAGAGCAGCGCATCGGTGAAGATCCACCTTACGAAGGATTGGTACGGTTGATGTCACCGGGTAGTGTGGGACTTAAGCTATATCCGCAGCTTTTGACCTTACAGCAACAGCACCCAAAGCTAGTGATTGATTATCGCTTTGCCCCCAATGCTGATATTGAGCAGGCATTGGCAAATCACGAGATCGATATTGGTTTTATGACGGACATCTCAGATGATGAAACGATTAGCTGCAAGCCTATGGCTCAAGAAGCATTGATACTCGTAACCCCTGCGACTACAGTAGAGCCGAGCTGGGAGCAGCTTATGGCACTTGGATTTATCGATCATCCGGATGGTGCCCATCATGCAGGCATGCTACTGACTGCCAATTACGAGCAATTCCAGCATATCAATGATTTTGAGAAAAAAGGCTTTTCGAATCAGATTGGTCTAATTTTAGAGCCCGTCAGCAGGGGAATAGGTTTTACTGTCTTGCCAGCACATGCAGTTGCTGCTTATCCGAAGCCTGAGCTGATTAACAGTCATCATTTACCAGTTGCTGTTAGCGAAACGCTATATCTGGCAGTCAGACAACAGCAGGCACTTTCTAATAGAATGCATACGGTCATTAATGCAGTAAAAAAATGGCTATAGATATGTTGAGAGTGATAAATGTACAGCTAACAAAGGGTTTAATAACTGTACATTTAGTGAAGAAGGTTTATTGATAGATTGCGATTATCTCAAAGTCTGCCCAAGTTTGATACTTGCAGCGATATTAGCAGCAGTCGTTTCAATGTTGTTATAAGCAGAACCCAACACATTATCGATCGTATCTACTTTTTGGATACTTGGCATCACAACATTGAACTGACTGGTCTGAGCAGGTTTTAGTCCGTCAACACTGCCGCAGATAGCGATAACAGGTGTGCGGCTGGCCTGAGCGATTTGGCTGATACCACCAGCTACTTTACCCATGGCGGTTTGCGCATCGAGCTTGCCTTCACCTGTGATGACAAGATCAGCCTCTGCGATATGCTGTGACAGGTGAGCCACTTCGGCAACCGTATCAAAGCCTGACTTCAGCTGAGCTTTAAAGAACGTCATCATCGCATAGCCAAGACCGCCTGCCGCGCCAGCGCCTGCAACGTGTTGACAGTCTTCATAACCATGATTGCCGCAGACAGTTGCAAAGTGACTGAGCGCTTTATCCAAGGTATTGACTTGCTCCGGACAAGCGCCTTTTTGTGGGCCAAACACAGCGCTGGCCCCAAGCAGACCACAGAGCGGATTGGTCACATCACAAGCAACCTCAAATACTGTGTCTGATATCTTTGTATGAAGGTTAGTATTATCGAGTTTATGTAGGCTGGCAAGTGCGCCACCACCATGAGTGAGCAGACTGTCATTGATATCATGAAATGTTATGCCTAACGCCATTAGCATGCCAAGGCCTGCATCATTGGTTGCGCTACCACCCAGACCGATGATGATGCGTTTAGCCCCTTCCTCCAAAGCATCAGCAATCAGCTCCCCAACGCCATAAGTGCTAGCAACGATAGGACTACGCTCATCGGCTGTTAGTAGGTGCAACCCGCAGGCTTGAGCCACTTCAATAACCGCCGTCGCGTCAGGCAATAATAGATACTTTGCTGTAATCGGTCTCATCAACGGGTCATGCACTCTGACTTCTTTCCAGCGCCCACCCAAGATATAAGACAATACTTTTGAGGTACCTTCACCGCCATCGGCCATTGGCAACAGCTTATAGTCAGCATCTGGAAATACTTGACTAAAGCCAGATTGAATAGCATGGCAAACATCGAGTGCTTCTAGGCTTTCTTTAAACGAGTCAGGGGCGATCAAAATTTTCATGAATGTCTCTTTATGTTTTTTTGGATAAATACTAGCGCCTTAGATAAATACTAGGGTTAACAACCAGATAAATACGATGCTAGTCACACCTTGGATACCAGTGGCCATTGAGTGCGCTTTGTACGCTTGCGCCACACTCATGCGACTGAACTGACTCACAATCCAAAAGAAGCTATCATTGGCGTGAGAGATCGTCATGGCACCTGCACCAATTGCCATCACACAGAATACACGGCCAAGCTCACTGTCCAAGCCAATTTGGTTCAACAGTGGGGCAACCATAGCAGAGGTTGTGACCAATGCCACTGTGGTTGAGCCTTGTGCTGTTTTTAGCGCGGCAGAGACGATAAATGGCATAAAAATACCCAGCCCTAAGGCCGATAACGTTGAACCTAGATAATCGCCAATTGGCGTCACTTTTAGCATAGCGCCAAATGCGCCGCCAGCACCAGTAATCAGTAGGATAGGGGCTGCTACTACCAAACCTTGCGAGATACTATCGCTGATTTGCTGCGTTTTTTGCTCTGAATCAATCAATAAAAACGATAAAAACAAACCAATCAACAATGCAGTCAGTGGATTACCGATGAATATCAAAACCTCTGCTAGCGTACCACTACCGAACGGTGCACTTGGGAAATTGGCAACCGACGACAGACAAATTAATATGATAGGCACAATAATCGGTAAAAACGCCATTGTTGCTGAAGGCAGTTTGCTGTAGTCATCGCGTGTTTTTATGCCTTCAGGTAGGGTCGCTGCTTGAGCATCTGTGGCATTGATATTATCGGGCGTGGCATTAAGAAAGCGATTCGACCACCACCAACCGGCCAATACGGCAACAGCCGTGACAACCACACCGACCATGATAACCAAGCCTAAGTTTGACTCTAGTCCTAAATTACCTGCCGCCGCGATTGGGCCTGGAGTTGGCGGGACAAAGGTATGAGTGGCGTATAGGCCAGTAGCCAAGGCAATACTCATGGCGACACTTGATACATGTAAGCGCTCAGCCAAAGACTCTTTTAGAGAGTTTAAGATAATGTAGCCAGAATCACAAAATACAGGCACCGAAACCACTGCACCAACGATAGACATGGTCAAGGTAGGAAAGCGCGGCCCCAATACATTGATGACTGACTCTGCCATCACAATAGCCGCACCCGTTTTTTCGAGGATTAAGCCAATAATCGTACCAAACACAATCACAAGACCGATGTAGCCTAAAATCCCACCGAAACCATCAGAGATCGTTTTTGCGACCGTATTAAGTGGTACTTGATAAAATAGCGCGACCAAAAAAGCGGACAAAATCAACACTAAAAAAGGATGCCACTTCAATTTTGCGGTAGCGAAAATAATAAAAAGAATGGTCAGCACAAGCCAAAATACAATCATCACTGTCTCAATATGGTTTATATCTTAATGAGTTATTCACACAAACAGGCATCAATAACGATACGAAATTTTGAAGGGGCATATTTTATAGCAAATAGGGGTCACTAGGAAATACATTTGTCAAAGAGATGCTGTTCGTTATGGCGATATGAACATTTTCTGATGAGAGTAGTGGCATTCTTATGCCTGCAGAGTTATCGCTTTTTCGATTTTCAGACCGCATTTAACCAAGGTTTTTCACAAAAAAAAGACTGACCACTATAGATGGCCAGTCTTTTATAAGGTATCGCTTATTTTTTTTGTTCAAGATGAGTTTTTATATAAACTCCAATCTAAGCAATCTTATCGAAGAACGCTTTATTGTCAGTAGATATCGTAGAATCGAAGCTTACGTAAATACCTTTATCATCTAGCGTTGCATACCAGTGATCATCATCGCCGCTGGTCAGTATCTGAAAGTATTTGTCATTTACGATTCTACCTACCGTATAGATCTCACCCTCTGAATAGAAATCGTTACCTTTGATACAAAGTAGTTTATCGTCAGTGTTTATTTCATCAGTGCTGGTCATATTAAAGTACTCTATCAATGAATAGTATAAAAATAGAAAAATCTTTCTACTCGTTATGATGAATACAATTATATAGACAGTATCTTGTTGGTTGGTATAGCATTTTTAAGTGAGTTGTTGCAAATGGTTACTGCAAGATATCATGCTAACAAATAGTATTGAATACAGCGTTTAGTAATCGATTGATACTTACAAGGCATCAAGAAAACTCTGATGTAATGCGAAAGTATTACGATCACATTTATAAAATATCGACATAAAAAAAGCCAGCAACACAAGGTCACTGGCTTTTTTATAGACTGAGTCTAATTATCTAGAAGATTACTCTTCAGAATAATCTTCGTCAGCTTCTTCTTCGTCAGCTGAATCTTCGTTGTTACCATCTTCAGAAAGAATAGTCACTAAGATGCTAGCAGTCACGTCATGGTGTAGCTGAATATCAACATTGTATTCGCCAACTTGACGTAGTGTGCCTTCAGGTAGCTTGATTTCAGCACGGTCTACTTCTAGACCTGAGTTAGTCAATGCTTCAGCGATATCGCGAGTACCGATAGAGCCAAATAGCTTGCCTTCGTCACCTGATTTCGCACGCATGATAACATTAACGTCAGTTAGTGCATCAGCACGCTCTTGAGCAGTAGCGATCTCTTTTGCTTCTTCAGCTTCAAGCTCAGCACGACGTGCTTCGAACTTTTCAATGTTAGCTTTGGTCGCAGGTAGAGCGCGGCCTTGAGGGATCAGAAAGTTACGTCCGTAACCTGGTTTTACATCGACAGTTTCACCGAGTTTACCAAGGTTGACGATACGCTGTAACAAAATAATTTGCATGAGTCATTCCTAGTTAGCGGTTAACCTTGATGGTTATCAGTGTATGGAAGTAGCGATAAATAACGAGCTTGCTTGATAGCAGTCGCTAGTTGACGCTGATATTTAGTAGACGTACCGGTAATACGGCTTGGTACGATTTTGCCATTATCACTAATGTACTGTTTTAGCAATTCAACATCTTTATAGTCGATGTGAGTGATGCCTTCAGCAGTGAAACGGCAGAATTTGCGACGGCGATAGAAACGTGCCATGAGTATTCTCCTTTAATTAGTCTTCACTGTTGTCGTTGTCGTCATTATCGTTTTCACGATTGTCTGGACGACGAGTAGTTGCTTTGCGTGCGCGTTTTTCATCGGCATTCTTGGCTAACTGCGACTCTTCAGTGATAGCTTCGTCACGGCGCATAACTAGACTACGAATGATCGCGTCGTTATAGCGGAATAATTCTTCAAGTTCAGCCAAAGTCTCGCCGTCAGTTTCGATGTTGAAAAGAACGTAGTGAGCTTTGTGAATCTTGTTGATTGGATAAGCCAATTGACGGCGGCCCCAATCTTCAAGGCGATGGATAGTACCACCGTTGTCTTGAACCAACTTGATATAGCGTTCAACCATGCCGACCACTTGGTCGCTTTGGTCTGGGTGTACAAGTAACACCAGTTCGTAATGTCGCATTATGACTCCTTACGGATTAGTAGCTATTAACCCTATGTTAATAGCAAGGAGATTTATAAGGTAAGCCCACGTTCTTAAAAATATAGTAAGAAATAAGCTTAGTTTATAAAGCGCCGTATTATAACAGCACTTGGCGCTTAACACAAAGGGTAATCACCAAGCGGCTGCCAATAAGATATAAAAAGATGGAAAATAAGCGTGACTCAATAAAAATGCTGCGATCTTGCGCAGCGTTTTTATCTGAAACAATATGGTGAATAAAATATTATTCAGATTTTGACTTTTTTACCAGTTGGCTACTGTCTGCTTTGACCACTAAAGTTTTGGCAAGTTTGTCATGCCAACCGATATTTTCAGGGCTTTTTGATGCCATGTAATAATGGATAGCAATAATCACAAAACCCAAAAAGCTAGTAAACGAAAACAGTAAATTATAGATAATAAACAACAGTAACGTACGTGTACCGACCAGCTTGATAAACGAGGGTAGACGATGTGTGGTCTGATCCACAACCCGAATACCAGTGATTACTTTGCCTAGGGATTGACCACGCATAGTAATAAATATCAGCTGCAGTGCAAACAAGCCAAAAACCATGACTTGCGACATCATGAGCGTACTGCTTGGAATGCTTTCCATCAACGACATTGAATATTGATAGGCAGCGTCCATATCTTGGATGTTTTGAAACTTGGTATAGTCTACATCCATTTTGGTCAGTGCCATTACTAATGGCAATATGGCCAATACGTAAAGCAGGCCGTTGAGCGCGGTTGCCAATATGCGTGACATAATCGGCGCAAGTACCACATCACCAATGACTTTATCATTATCTGCAACAGCCTTTTTGAGAGCAGTTTTGTTTAATGAGACATTGTTGTGCGGCGTTTGATGACGATTGGTCGTCATATCGGCCTTCACATTTTTAGAACGTTCAGGCTTGCCATATAGTCTATCTAATGATACTGAATTATTATCTTTAGTATTGCTGGTATCTTCAGGGAAGACGGTCACATTATTGATAATAGAATCATTCGCATCAGGAGTAGTAGCACCAGTCGGTCGATAAACCGTTTGATTATTGGTCACATTTCCTACGCGCTGCCACTGATCTAAGCCTTCATGCCAAATTAAATCATCAAGCAATACTTCGCCTGATGCCAGCATGATATTAAGCTGTTCCAAATTGTATGGACCAGCTTGTACGTTATTTCGAGCAAGGAAAATCTGCATAGTTGCCTGCATAGTTAGTCATGTCTTAAGACATTATATTAGGGTCTATTTGAAAAAATCAAATAGACCCTAATAGTGGTATCTTTAATGACTGTGTGAGTTACCGCTGCGACTGAACGTAACGGTCTACTTTTCTTCACCAGCTAGGAAGAACCAAGTATCTAGCACAGAATCAGGGTTCAATGATACCGAGCTGATACCTTGTTCCATTAACCAGAACGCTAGATCTGGATGGTCTGATGGGCCCTGACCACAGATGCCAACATATTTGTTTTGCTTACGGCAAGCGTCGATAGCCATAGTGAGCAATTTCTTAACAGCAGTGTCACGCTCATCAAATAGATGTGAGACGATACCTGAGTCACGATCAAGACCAAGCGTTAACTGAGTCAAATCGTTAGAGCCGATTGAGAAACCATCGAAGTACTCTAGGAACTCTTCTGCTAATAGCGCGTTGGTTGGTAGCTCACACATCATGATGATGCGTAGACCATTTTCACCGCGTTTTAGACCATTTTTCTCAAGTAACTCGATTACTTGCGCCGCTTCGCCAGTGGTGCGGACGAATGGAATCATAATCTCAACGTTGGTTAAGCCCATCTCATCACGAACACGTTTTAGCGCTTTACACTCAAGCTCAAAACAGTCACGGAAGTTGTCAGAGACATAACGGCTAGCGCCGCGGAAACCAAGCATTGGGTTCTCTTCTGATGGCTCATACAGCTTACCACCAAGCAAGTTAGCATATTCGTTTGATTTGAAGTCTGACATACGAACAATAACTGGCTGATCCATAAAGGCAACGGCTAGGGTTGAGATACCTTCAACCAATTTATCAACATAAAAGTCAACAGGTGAGGCATAGCCTGCGATACGCTCTTGAATGGCTTGTGAGATCTCACGTGGCAAGCTGTTCATGTTTAGCAGCGCTTTTGGATGCACACCGATCATACGGTTGATAATGAACTCTAAACGCGCAAGACCAATACCTTCGTTTGGCATCTGGGTGAATGAGAAGGCGCGATCTGGGTTACCAACGTTCATCATGACTTTGAATGCAAGCTCTGGCATAGACTCAACCGAGTTGGTCTGTACTTCAAAGTCAATCTGGCCTTCATAAATAAAACCAGTGTCGCCTTCAGCACAAGACGCAGTCACGTCTTGACCATCGACTAGCAGTTCAGTGGCGTTACCACAACCAACGATGGCGGGCACACCTAACTCACGCGCGATAATGGCTGCGTGACACGTACGACCACCACGGTTGGTGATGATGGCAGAAGCGCGCTTCATGACTGGTTCCCAATCTGGATCAGTCATGTCTGATACAAGAACATCGCCTTCTTCTACTTTGTCCATCTCGTTTAGGTGAGTAACGATACGTACTTTACCCGAACCGATGCGCTGACCGATTGAACGACCTTCACACAATACTTTTGCGCCAGTCGTGTCGATGACATAACGCTCCATGACATTGCTGTCTTGGCGGCTCTTAACGGTTTCAGGACGTGCTTGAACGATAAAGATTTCACCGCTATCACCGTCTTTTGCCCATTCGATATCCATCGCGTGGCCATAATGCTGCTCGATGGTGACCGCTTGCTTGGCAAGAGAGGTCAGCTCTTCGGTAGTCAAAGAAAACTGCATGCGATCTTGTTTTTCAACATCGACCGTTTTCACTGATTTTGCGGTGCTGCCTTCATCACCATAAACCATTTTCTTGTGCTTGCTGCCTAGGTTACGACGAATAACGGCAGGCTTACCATCGGCTAGCAGACGTTTTGAGATGTAGAATTCATCTGGGTTAACCGCGCCCTGTACAACCATTTCGCCAAGACCATAGCTTGACGTGATGAACACGACTTGATCAAAACCGCTTTCGGTATCAAGCGTGAACATAACACCAGCCGCACCAGTCTCTGAGCGCACCATACGCTGTACGGCAGCGGACAATGCCACACCTTCGTGCTCAAAACCTTTGTGTACACGGTAAGAGATCGCACGGTCGTTATATAGCGAGGCAAATACTTCTTTAATAGCAATTAGGACGTTATCAATACCGCGAATGTTCAAGAAGGTTTCTTGTTGACCAGCAAATGACGCATCTGGCAAATCTTCAGCAGTCGCAGAAGAGCGTACAGCAACAGCGATGTCTTCGCCGCCGCTCATGGTTTCGAACGCTTGACGTACTTCTTGCTCAAGATCTTTTGGCAATTCTTGCTCGATAATCCAAGTACGGATCTTTTTACCAGTCGCCGCAAGCTTGTTAACATCATTGACATCCAATGTGTTTAGCTCGTTGTTGATTTTTTCTAATAAGCCTGTTTCTGTCAAAAAGCGATTGAATGCGTTTGATGTGGTGGCAAAGCCGCCTGGAACACTAACGCCTAAATCAGAAAGATGGCTGATCATCTCGCCAAGTGAGGCATTCTTGCCACCAACCATTTCGATGTCGTCTTTTCCTAGCTGATCAAGATTGATTACAAGTGCTGTAGATTGCGCTGCCATGATAACTCCAGAAAATAAGGTTATTTAGTAAAGATTATAACGGTGAATTATACCGTCATATTAGGAGGAATTCGAGGGGTTTTACCAAAAAACTTGTTAAAAATACACAAATTGTAGGATTTGCTACACAGAGGAAGGCCAGTCTAATCAAGTTTCGTATTTACTCAGATGAAAAACAATGTTGGTGCTAAGTGTACGCCTGTAACATTGATTTCTATTAAGAAGCTAATATGCGTATAATGTAGCGGATAGATAAGTGAGGCATATGGCTATATAAATATGCAATAGCAGCGCTGCCATCGTTCTGCATTTAAAAGAGATAAGGCAGCCAAAGTTAGATAAATGCTATTAGATCAATACTAAAAATGAAATGAAGATCATTATTGAGTTTTCAACCGAGGTGTCAACGTTATGTACTCAAGCAACCCATCTGAACAAGTCAAGTCCACTATCCAAAATCGTCATGCGCTAAACTTGGACAGCTCACAAGCCATCAGAACGGCATTTTTTATCTCAGATGGCACCGCAATTACGGCTGAGACCCTCGGACGCGCTATTTTGAGTCAGTTTGCCTCGGTCCCTTTTGAGACAAGAGTGTTGCCATACGTCGATAGCTTAGAGCGTGCCGATGATGCCGTAGAGCAGATAAACATGGCGTATCAACGTGATGGGTCGTTGCCGTTGGTGTTTGATACGATCGTCAATCCAGAGATTCGTGAAAAAATCAATTCAGCACACAGCTGTAATTTGGATATGTACGAAGGGTTGATTGGCCGCGTTGCAGAAGAGACTGGCGTAGAGCCAGATGGTCATTCAGGTCATGCGCATGATGATGTCGACTCTGAGACATATAAAGAGCGTATCGATGCAGTCCATTTCGCCTTAGACAATGATGATGGCGCACGTACTCGTCATTATAATGCAGCAGATATTATTTTGGTGGGTGTGTCACGCTCTGGTAAGACACCGACTTCTCTATATCTTGCGTTACAATTCGGTATTCGCGCCGCTAACTATCCTCTGACCGAAGATGATTTGTACGACAATCAACTACCAAAAGCGCTGCGTGACCATAAAGACAAACTGTTTGGTTTGCTCATTGATACCGATCGCTTGGTAAAAATACGCCAAGAGCGCCGTGCGGGCAGTCGTTACTCAAGTTATCAGCAATGCCAGCAAGAACAGCGCGCGATACAGGGAATTTATATCACGCACGGTATCCCAAGTTTGGATGTATCAGAGATGTCTGTTGAAGAAATTGCAACGCGTATATTACAGATGACAGGTCTTAAACGCCGCATTGGGTAATGGACTATTAATTTTATAATATGTAATCGTCATCAAGTTTGTAAAAAGTATATTCATGCCTTATGGTGAGTACAACTTTACTAAGCTGCTTGGATATTAAAAATATTAACTCGTGCACATAGATATTAATAGAGCAAACAATACATAAAGAGGACATGATGGTAAGTAAGAATATAAGTGACGCAACCAATGATACTGGTGAAGACGTCCATACTGAAGTATCGAATAAATCTAATGGTCGTTCGCCCAATCCTGAGCATACTGAAGGTAAAGACACAAAACAGAAAATCGAGCAGACTCATGAGCAGGTCACTGAAGATATCATGCATTACCCTGATCTCATCAACCCGCTTGATGACACTCGTATTGATATCAAATCTGGATTTACCAAAGATTCTCGTCGACTAAAAAGTGACGATCACGAGTATGAGTATGATGCGGTGATTTTAGGTGCAGGTCCTGCTGGTGAAGCCGCTGCCATGAAGCTGACCAAATCTGGTAAAAGAGTGGTCGTCGTCGATCCGCGTGATCAAGTAGGAGGTAACTCTACTCACGTCGGTACAATTCCTAGTAAAGCATTGCGCCAATCAGTATTTAACTTAATTAACTTCCGTCGCGACCCGATGTTTACCAAAGCGATGGAGTATAAGCAAGTTCCGCTAAATGAAGTATTGGCTAAGGCGCGTCAAGTAATCCGTCGTCAAGTCAGTACGCATACCCGTTTTTATGAGCGCAACCGTATCGAAGTTATTCAAGGTTGGGCGAGTTTTATTGACGCTCATACGCTGCGCATTGAAGTCGACGACAATGTCTACGAAACTATTACTTTCAATAAAGCCATCATTACTGTCGGTAGTCGTCCTTACCGTCCTGATATTTTAGACTTTAAACATCCACGCGTTTTTGACTCTGACAAAATCTTGCAAATGGATTATGTGGTCAAAAAAATCATCATCTATGGTGCAGGGGTGATTGGCTGTGAGTATGCCTCTATCTTTACGGGTCTTGGCTACAAGGTTGATTTAATCAATAACCAAGATCAGCTGCTCAATTACTTGGACAGCGAAATCAGTGATGCGATCGCGCATGACTTTAGACAGTTCGGTGTGCTTATCCGTAGTAATGAAGAGATTGATCATCTTGAGACTCATGATGATTATGTGGTTCTACATTTAAAAAGCGGTAAAAGAATCAAATCAGACGCCATTCTTTGGTCAAATGGTCGCTCAGGTAATACTGAAGGCCTGAATTTAGAAGCCATTGGGCTAAAAGCAAATAGCCGTGGTCAGTTAAAAGTAGATGATACTTACTGTACGGACGTCGACAATATTTATGCTGCTGGTGATGTCATCGGTTGGCCATCATTAGCCTCTGCTGCCTATGATCAAGGTCGCTGTGCTGCTGCCTTTATGGTCGGTGATAGTGATGCCGAGCCAGTATCTAGTGTCCCAACTGGTATCTATACCATTCCTGAAATCTCTTGTATCGGTAAAACAGAGCAGGAGCTAACGGATGAGAAAGTTCCGTATGAAGTGGGTCAAGCGTTCTTCAAACATCTGGCACGTGCCCAAATCATTGGTGAACGCTCGGGCGTATTAAAGATATTGTTCCATCGTGATACGTTAGAAATTTTAGGCATTCATTGCTACGGCAACCATGCTTCAGAGATTATTCATATTGGTCAAGCAGTGATGAAGTGCAAAAGCAACAATACGCTTGAGTATTTTGTAAATACGACTTTTAACTATCCAACGATGGCAGAAGCGTATCGTGTGGCTGCGCTTAACGGTTTGAACCGAGTATTTTAATGTTTAAAAATGACTCAAAGTGAAAGTGTCATATGTATAAAGAAGCGCCTGCTAATATTAGCAGGCGCTTCTTTATGCTCATAGATTTAATTAACTTAAAGATTTATCAGTAGGCTTTTTTTTGCGGAATACGCTTGCGTAAAAATAGCAATAAAACAAAATAGAGCAACCACAAGCCTGCCAACGCATAAAACCCTATGGCGACTTGAGAGATACTTGCACCCATTTGGTTAAGCTGTACAGAGGTGTTGATCGCAGGGGTAGTTGGTACGATCCAGCGTATTACTTGCAAAACTTGGGGCAACTGGTCGGCTGGCCAAGGGTAGCCGCTTAAGAAGAATATCGGTAGGGAGATAAAGATTAAGATCTGCATACTGCGCTCACGCTGCCGGAACCATAGCCCAAGTACACAGCCGAGCGTTGCGACTGTCGGACAAAACAGTGCTAAAAACAATAGCGTTCCGAGCATATTTTGCCCACGTGGATAATGATGCAGCTCAAACGCCCAACCATAATAAAAACAGCCAATGATAAAGCTTAGCGTGCTCAGCGCTGTGATACGTCCGAGCCAACCGCGTACACTCGCAGCATGACGCCGCTGCTCATACCAAGTGCCAATCAGCATGGCGGTTGCCATCAATAGTGTCTGTTGTAAGATAATGACGGAGACGGCTGGTACGACGTAGGCACCGTAGCCTTCAGTTTGATTATAAAGTGGCATGATTTGTAGTGGTACTGCTTGAGCGCTCTGTGCTGCGGTGGGTGCATAAGCGCCTTTAGCGATATTTTTCTTTACCTTGATCCCCGCTGATACGGTACCAACTGCTTTAGAGAATCCCAGTTGGACGTTCTTATTTAAAATAAAGTAGCCGCCATTGCCGAGGACGCTAACATACGCTTGCTGTCCTGACATGACTTGTTCTTCAAGGCCGCTTGGAATCACCATATAGCCTGCAATTTGATCGGACCATATGGCTTCTTTGGCCGCTTGTTCATTGATAAAGTGCTCAGTATCTAGATATGGACTGGCACTTGCATAACGAGCGAGCGTGCGCGACAAGTTACTATTGTCATGATCAACAATACCCACTGGTACATGGTTGACCACTTCAGTTGAGTAGGGCCAAGGATAGAAAAACCCATAGATAATCGGGGCAATAATCAACATCAAAAGCACGCCTTTATCCCCAAAGACATCTTTTATAGTTTGAGAGAAGCTTGCCCAAAAAGTCTGCGCAGTTAAAGAAGTGGTGGCTTTAGCGTTGTTTTGCTTGGTATTTAAAGGTGATGACATCAGCGTGCTCCCCAGCGTTCAGGATGCGCCAATGCGCGTTTGGTCAATAGGGCTGTCAGTAGCATGGCGATGATAGTGGCAAGCGCCAGACCGTAGACAATAGGCACAGAGATAGCAATAGGCGCTTGCATTTGTAACTGGGCAATATGTAGCTTGAGGTAATGTGTCAGTGGCAATGCATTTGACCAGTATTGCGCGCTATCACTAATCGCAATATAAGGAAAGGTCACACCAGCAAAGGCATAAGAAGGCGCTGAAATAAAACCAGTGGTTGACAAACCCATACGCAGTGAAAAGGAGTTCAAAGTAAAAATAGCACCAAGCCAGAATGACAGTATCATCAAACACAATAGGCCGATATATACTGCGATGATTGACCCAATGCTTATATTTTGGTTCGACGTTACAAGCCACAATACCAAAGCCGACCATAAGCTATAGGCCAATATTGGCCAAAAATACTTACCCAATAGACCGGATAGCAATACTGATATACTCACCGAATTGGGCATTTTTGAGTCTGATGATGGTGCAGTGTTGTTGGTGCTATCTTGTGTGGTGTTTAACGCAGCTGCTTTTTTAGAGGATTTAACCAAAGCTAAGTCAGGTGTACCTGTACTGATAAAGCGATACCAGTGACCAATATTTTTATCGCGCAGCTCGCGACCAATGGTGGTTGCCCCGACGACCATCGCTAATATGTGTAGCAGGGCAGGTATGACGGTCGATGCCAAAAACTGCTGATAATCGGTTGCAGCATTGAACAAACTAATACGCTGGATACTGATAGGCGAGTAAGCAGTCATGGCTTGCGACGGCCCTACGCCTTGCTTTACCAATCGCTTGATCTCTACCCCTGCGGATAAGGTGCTAGCGACTGCTTGGACAGCCGTTTGAATAATGCCAGAGTGCGTACCGTACTGGGCGTTTACTTGTAGGATTAAAGGGGCAGGCTTGTTAGATAAAATGTTACGCGAAAAGTCTTCAGGAATGATGACAACCGCATAAATATCACGTTGCAAGATCGCAGCCTCTGCATCCGCTGGTGAATAATAAAGCTGTCTAACCGTAAGCGTAGGACTGGCTTCTAAGTAACGTACGGTAGTATTGGCAACAGCACTATTGTCTTGATCGATCACTCCAATGGGTAAGTCAGTAATCTGCGTTTGTGAAAATATCCACCAAATCAGCAGCACTGTGGCTAGTGGTATCCATACCACCATACTAAGGTCCCAATGGTTTTTGGCTAAAAAACGGCGCTCATAAGCGGCGCTACGTAAAAAAGCCTCACTTAACTTAGTCAAGTGCATGGCCTACTCTTGGTTCTGATTGATAGGATTAATATGCACAACCACACTCATTCCTGAGCGAATGCGAGTATCAGGCGTGGATGGTCGTGCTTTGACCTCAAAGGTACGCACATCAAAACCATCATCATTGTTGGTTGGTCGCCAAGTGGCAAAATCAGATAAGGTCGATGTCGCATAAACAGTAAACTGCTTGCTATAAGGCTTATCTGCTGATGATAATGCGGGAATAGTACCTGTAAATGTCTGACCGATAGCGAACTGGTTTAAATACGACTCAGTGACATTGAGCACTACCCATTGGTCATTGGTATCCACCAACGTCAGCAAAGGAACGCCTTGACCGATGACTTCTCCAGCACTCACGATGACATTGTCCACAACACCAGCGATAGGGCTCTTTAGATTGGCCTCTTCTTTTGCTGCCAGTGCTTCATCTAGCTGGGCATCAACTTGTGCGACTTGGGCGGTAGCCGCTGATTTGTCTTCACTGCGAGCACCTTCTAATGCCAAATCATATTGCAAACGTGCGGCTTCAGTTTGGTCTTGAGTGGCTAGGTATTGGGCATAAGCCTCATCGCGTTTTTGCCGTGCCATCAATCCTTCTTCATACAGACGATTGACACGCTGATAGGTGTTTTCTGCCAAATCAGACGCGGCTTTATTGGCTTGCCAAGCGGCTTTGGCTTGAGCGATCTCTTGCGGGCGTGCCCCGTTTTCTGCTTTGTCCAATTGACTTTGTGCGATTTGCTTACCAGCACGTGCTTGATTGATCTTGGCGTTAATCTCAGGCGAATCCATCTCAATGAGTTGTTGACCCACCGTAACCGTATCACCTTCTGTCACCATAATGTTAGCAATGCGGCCTGCTACCTTTGCAGCGATAGAGGTTTGCTGCATTTGCATTTGCCCTTGGAGGGTAATGACTTCTGGTTCATTATGCTGATTGCTTTTATATAAACCGTATGCAATTGCGCCAAGAACACCTAATACAAACAGTACGAGCAATATCTTTTTCATACGAGCAGATTTATCAGCTTTTGCGTTGCCACGACTATAAGCGGGTACAGATTGCTCTGGAACGTCAGACCCACTAGATACATTTTCTACTGGATCGACGGAGGCTTTTGTATCTTGAGAGGTCACTGACTCGTTTGAATCAACTGATTTATTTGAGTTGTCTGATCCGTTTGGAAATTCAGTCATGACGGTGTGATTCCTAAAGCAGCAAAGTTGAGAACAAAGGATTTATGATTAGTACACTCGAACAGCATAAGGTTTGGCATTGTCTATGGCTTCAGAATTAAAAATCGCACCAAAAGCGACGACAAAGGCTGAATAATACAGCCAAAGCATAATGACCACCGCCGCTGATAGCGCCCCAAATTCAGCACTATAGTTGTTGAAGTTTTGCACATAAATCGAAAACAGTACGGACAATATAATCCAAAGAATGGTCGCGAGCGTTGCTCCTGGAACCAGTTTTTTTAGTGCAACGGCATCGCGATTTGGCGCGAGACGATAGAGACTTAAAAAGCTTAAAAAGATAATACCCGCCAATACAGGCCATCTGGCCCACAGTGCAACCGTTTCAGCCACTTGAGGGAAGGGGAAGTAATTCGCTGCTACAGGGATAATAGCAATAGAAGACACCGCTATTATCAAGACGACTACTGCACCAAAGGTCAGGCTCACTGCTCGAATCGTGCCTTGTATAAAGCTGCGCTCTTGGGTGATATGAAAAGCGAGATTGACAAGGGCAATTAAAGATTTGATGCCTTTGGAACCAGCATAAAGGGCAAGTAAGGTCGATATGATCAGACTAAATGTCAGCGTGGATTTGGTATTAGAGACCAACTCGCTCAGGCGCGAATTGAGGACTTCGTACACTGTATCAGGTATAAACGGACGCAAAATGGAGATATGCTCCTGCATCTCAACGGGTGAAAATACGAGACCATAAATCAGCACAAATACCGCCATTGCTGGAAAGATGGATAAAAAACCAAAAAATCCGACACTGGCGCAATGTGCCCAAACATTAGTGGTATTCGCAATAGGCCACGTTTGTAGCAAAGTTTGTAGCCAATTATTTATCGATTTGGACGTTGGTTTTTTCATAAAACAGTGATTCACTATAGTAATAGTATGGTTTATTGAGCGTTATTTTTTGATAGCGTCATGCTGATTTGGTATATATCTTCGCTCATTAGCCTTATAACATTTAAAAGTTGAAACGATGACATAGCGCTTATTCGTATACTTTATAAGCTTTCATATACAATCATCATTCAGTGTACAAAGTCGGCAGCTGGATATCAGCGGCATTGAGGTACGCATTAAAAGCCAGTGGCGTACCGCAGCTTTGCATGAGTGCGGCCAATGACTGTACATAGTCGTTTGCTGCTTGCGCTTGCTCAGTACGTGCTTTGAGTGATTGTGTTTGCGCTTGTACCACATCGACTGTGGTGTTCACGCCTTCTTGTAGACCCAAACGACGCAGCCGCAAAACTTCTGCTGCCAAATCAACGTTACTTTGTAGCGCTTGATAGCGTGATTGAGCATTATTAACATCGTGCCAGTTTTTTTCTACCAGCAGTAGCAGGTTGTCGCTGACTTCAATCTCAGAAAGATCTGCCTGACGTATTTGAGCATTGCTTGATGCCAATGACGCGGTTTTATCCAGTCCGCCCCATAGCTTCCAACTGGCAGAGATACCAGCGACCCAGCTTGGGTCTTTTTCGAGCTGACCATAACCATATAGCAAGACTGTCGGCTTGTAGCCAGTATCTGATAATGCATGCAACTGCTGAGCCTGCGCGCGTTTGGCGGCGACCTTTTGTAATCCTGGATGATTATTCAGTGCCAAATCCTGAAAATAGCTAACATCCGGTAGGGGACGGCTAGAGACAAATAATGGCGTCGTCGGCTTAATACGATAATCAGTACGTAGCAATCGCTGTAGCGCAATCATAGCTAAGCGCGCATCGTTATTGGCATTGACGGATTCGCTTTTGGCATCGGCAAGCGCAGACTGTGCTTCTAGTCTATCGACGCGCGAAATAAAGCCTTCTTCAAACAAGCGTTCTGCCATATGATCCGTTTGCTGCAAGGTATCGTAAGCATCCTCACGTAAGTAAGCGGCAATGATCGCCAATTGGGCCTTAAAATACCGTTCAATTAACGTATTATAAAGCTCGTTTTTATCAAGGATGCTATCGGCGACTGCTTCTTGTGTGCGTGCATCTGAGGCGCCAGTCAATGCGTCCGTACGTCCAGCTGTATAAATAGGCCAGACCACACCAAGACCTGCGCCCGTCGTCGATCCTGAGCGCTTAATATTATAAGAGTCTGGAATTCGCTCACCGACCAACTCCCCAAAGTTTGGTAAATCTGGCAGGTCTGCAATCGGAGGAACCGCGTTATCGACGGTATTATTTACTTCGTTGACGATACCGTTTCTAAGAGACGATAGATCTATATCCTCATCAAGATGGTAAGCACTGGCAGAGACGCGCGCAAATACGAGGGGGTTGTCGATGGTTCTGAGGGCGTCAGTTTGGTATTCGCTGGCAGCGATGGCTGCTTGATTGGCCGCTATTTTGGGCGAGACTTGAGCCAAAAGCTTTTGCGCTTGTTCTAGGCTTAAAAAGCTAGAGACTTCTAATGGATAGCTATTATCCACGGCTTTGTGTGTGATTGGGTCGATAAGGGTGTTTAATGCACTGTGCTCAGCATGAGTCTCTGCTAATGTATGACTAGGTGCCATTGCTGTCTGAGCTGTCTGATTATTAATCTGACCATCGGCATCCACAATTTTTGTCACAGTCACCGGTGTCATGTCATCTGATGATTCTATATTATCTGAGCCCGTGCTCGCATAAGTCACTATAGGGCCGCTCATGAGTGCAACTGTCATCATAGCAGTCGGTAGCGCTGATAAAGTGAATTTCATAAGTCACATAAGCCATTAATTAGAATGTAAGGTATTATAAAATAACGGACAGCATTAATAGATTTCATCGCTCACTATATAAAGCGGTCATACTATTATAAACGATTTGCTAGTAAGCGAATAAATGATGCTGAAATAAAGTATTTGTACTGAAATATCAGAATGCTTTTTAATAAAGTGCGTGCTAATACGAAAGCGCTAAAAATGTATCATTCAAAACAAGGCGTACACTGTATAGCCACAATGGTGACGGGTCAATGCTCAGTATTCTGCTATTCTCTATTGTGTCATCCCTAGCGGTATGATAGAGGTTTGAGCTGTTTTTTAAATATTCGTTTATAAGTAACATCATAGCGAATAAGACGTCTTAGAGTTAACCAATTTAAATTAACGTGCTGTTATTTTTATCATTAGGGCGTCTTGAACATTCGACCATGGCACTGACAGCGACTATTTTTTAGGCGATTCGATGTTAAAAATAATAAGTTTAGTCATTCTAAGCGCTTATTTTTAACGATGAAGCGGCAAAAAAGAGTCCTGTCCCCTGCTTTTATCGTTAGGGCTGATGCTAAAATTGCCCCATACTGCGTTACAAATCTCGCTAAGGCATCTCATTATCGTCGCTTTGTGCCTTGTCTGGAACAATTTTAGCGATCAGCAGTGCCTATTTGCGAATGTTCAACACGCCCTAAATAATTTGGCCAGTCATTTATAAAATATACAGTGATTGATTAACAGCAAATAATGAATAGCCACTGGTTTTTATCAAATAGAACCAACAATATCAGTAGAGGGTATGCGTAATGGCAGGATATATTTTGGCGTTAGATCAAGGGACAACGTCGAGTCGAGCGATATTATACGATGATCATGCACGGCCTATTAAGATGGCACAACAGCCAACGACGCTGCAAACGCCAAAAGCGGGATTTGTTGAGCAAGACGCACAGCAAATCTGGCAAACTCAGATTAGCTGTGCGCATGATGTTATCAATCAGGCAGGGTTGCTTGCTACTGATGTCACCAGTATCGCGATTACCAATCAACGCGAGTCTATTGTCATGTGGGACAAGCAAACAGGGAAACCGCTCGCACCCGCTATCATTTGGCAAGACAGGCGCACGGCAAACTATTGCAAGACACTCGCTGCTGAAAGCGCTGATAACAGCATGAATAGCATGAATAAAAGTGTCAATCAAGATATCAATCAAGGCGCCAATCACAATTATATTAACAGTGACCTTCAATATGATATGGCAGCGCAAGTACAACGTATCACAGGTCTGCGCTTAGATCCGTACTTCAGTGCCAGTAAAATTGCTTGGCTGCTCGAAAATAATCCCAAAATCAGCGTACGTGCGAGTAAAGGTGAGATAGCAGTTGGCACCATCGATAGCTGGCTGATTTACAAGCTAACTGGCGGCGAGCATGTCATCGACGTGACCAATGCTTCTCGTACTTTGCTATTTGATATTCATAAATTGGCTTGGTCAGAGACGCTTTGCGATCGGTTTGCCATTCCTATGACTATATTGCCTAAGGTACTGCCATCTGACGGTGATTTTGGCAAAACCAAAAAAGGCCTATTTGCAAAGCAAATACCCATTCAAGCCGTGCTCGGCGATCAGCAGGCCGCACTTTTTGGGCAAGGCTGTCTCGATGCTGGCATGGCCAAAAATACTTATGGCACAGGGTGCTTTATGCTGATGAACATTGGTCAGCAGCCAAAACTGAGCGAGCACAAGCTGCTAACCACCATCGCATGGCAGCGAAAAATATCGCCAACTCGTCCAGACAATTTATCATTTGATCAAATCTTACAGTCAGGTAAGCGAATGCTACAGCCACCCAAAAAAGAAGTTACCTATGCCTTGGAGGGTAGTGTTTTTATGGCAGGAGCTATCATCCAATGGCTACGTGACAATTTGGGTATGATTCAACAAAGTAGCGATGTTGAAGATTTAGCTCGCCAAGTAGACAGTAGCGAAGATGTGGTGCTATTACCTGCTTTTACTGGATTGGGTGCGCCTTACTGGCGTTCTGATATCAGTGCTAGCATCACTGGTATGAGCCGCGGTACTACTAAAGCCCATATTGCCCGTGCTGCGTTGGAAGCAGTTGCCTACCAGACTTATGATGTACTCATCGCCATGCAAAAAGACAGCCCTCATCCCTTGACTGAGCTCAGAGTAGATGGCGGCGCGGCAAATAATGATTTGCTGATGCAGTTTCAGGCAGATTTGCTAGATGTTCCGGTGCTACGTCCAAGAGACACAGAGATTACGGCAAAGGGTGCAGCACTACTCGCTGGTTTAAAGACTGGGCTTTACGATGAATCAACCATGAAAGCATCATGGCAAGTAGATCGTGTTTTTGAGCCAAGCATGTCGATTGATGCTCGTGAGCAACACCTTGATAAATGGCAACATGCCATCGCAAGGTCATTAATGCAGATATAGGGTTGATTTCTATAGTAAATTTATCAATGCTAATCCCTTATGATTACCCAAAGTATGAGCGCACCGTACATAGCCGTCATAAAGATACAGGCTGTAACGCAATGCAATCGCAATACGGACACAGTTTACATAATCAGGCTATCTGTCTCTACCTATAAGTTTCTATACTTCAGTTGGATTTAGCAATATCGCTAATCTTTTAGCAAATAAATAATTCAACAAATAATAAATAATTTAGGGACAATACTATGAGTAACCATGACGCTATCGATCGCAGTGAAGTAAAAAATATGTCTAAAGAGACAAAAGAAGATTTGAATGCAGACATCATCACGGGTGAGCCAGGCTCACATCCAGTGGGTACAGGTATTGGCGGTGTAGGCGGTGCAGCAGCAGGTGCAGCCATCGGTACTATGGCAGGCCCATTAGGCACACTAATTGGTGGCGCTATTGGTGCTGTCGTTGGTGGCGGCGCAGGTCATGCAGCAGCTGAAGCCATTGATCCAACCCATGAGGAAGCTTACTGGCGTGCAGAGTATGCCAATGCTGATTACTACAAAGAAGGTTACGAGTTTGATCGCGATCTACACCCAGCGTATGCGGTAGGCTATGCAAATCGCGCTCGCTATCCAGTAGATGCACGTTTTGAAGATCATGAGGCCGACTTAGAGCGTTCATGGAATGAAGTGAAAGGCGATTCTCGTTTGGCGTGGGATGAAGCGCGTCTAGCATCACGTGACGCATGGCATCGTGTATCGTAGTACGTGTTTTACAAGAAAGTCAGATGTTAAAAAGACTTATGAATATGACTACTGTTTACTCAATGACTTTAATAGATAGCTAACTTAGCAGACGAGCTGTCTCTTAAAAAAGCTGATAATAGATTACTATTTCGTTGCTGAAAATAGATTGATTGTACGATTGGTTCTATTAATGACTTTGACCAGCAGTATGTATGTTATTTTAAAACTCCCAAAGTCAACCTTTGGGAGTTTTTTTTGGCATAAAATTTGCTATGAATCTATATGTATGAATATAATATAAGAAAAACAGGGGACTTATGAGTAATAATGACGGTAGTAAACAGTTTTATATTGCCACAGCTAATTTATTGAACTTTGCTAACCCTAATCGCATTTATTATGAGAATGCCCCAGCTTATGATAATAAAGCCTATGAGCATAAGCGACGTGGTCTGACAGATCTGCTGGCTAAAGCACACGCTGATATCATTGCCGTACAAGAAGTATGGGATAGTAATGCACTAGAAGCACTAGCTGTCGCACTAGGATTCAAACCAGAGCAGGTGGTTATTCCGCTTGCAAGCAATGACACTGCAAGTCCATATACTCAAGGTAGAGGCGCACAGAATACACCAGCCGTTGGTATTATTAGTCGATTTGAGCAATTAGAGACGACCTTATTAGAAGAGATTGCACCAAAAGCTGTGATTGATATCCCCGATATCGGGCTTCATCAGCATTTTAATCGTCCACCTTTGATATTGCGTGTTGACGCATATGGTCAACCAATAACGATCATCACGGCGCATCTAAAAAGTAAACGTGCGTTTTTCTTACGTGACGAAAATGGTAACCTATTAGAAGACATGGATGATCCAAATATCCGTATTCGTGCCAAGCTTCGTAGTTTGTGCATGCGTGCTGCAGAGGCGGCATCTATTCGTATGTCGATTATTGAACGTTTGCATCACACGCGTGAGCCATTGATACTGCTTGGCGACATGAATGATGTGACTGGTAGCGTAACGACCCAGCTGATGACTGAGACTGGCGAGGTTAATTATGATAAAAGTATGCGTGATGTCGCACTTTTTGACGCCGCTCGTATTCAAGCTCGCTATGGTTGGATGAAAGATGTGGCTTACACCCATATTCATCAAGGTATGCCAGAAGTGATCGATCAATTATTTGTTTCAGAAGAGTTCTTACCTGATAGCAAGTTTTCGCTCGGTCAGGTTGAAAGAGTTGATTATTTCAATGACCATCTTAAGTGGGATTATTCAGATAGGGTGACTGATCATGGTATTATAAGAGCGAAAATTAAACTGAATGATTAACTTCATAAAATTAGATAGTTAACTCTAGTAGAGTGTTAATCGATACATTAACTTTTAACCCATTCATGTCCCTTGCTTGATAGTGTACAAGCGTTTATGATGCCTCCTCATTGAGGTTAGTAGCGATAACGTTGGCTCTACATTTGAGCCACTCGTTGATTCTCCAGTGATTTAGGACGAATGCTACTCAATGAAGATTGAATTTATGAAATAGGACGTAACATTAAGAGATTTACAATGAGTGATAACAAAGACGAAAAAATTGAAGATGTGTTAGTAGATTCGGAGTTGGCAAAAAAACTTGTACCAAACAAGTTTAAATTTACCAGCCAACAGGGCCGCGCACGTCGTCAAAAACTTTTGGCTGGTGCCAAAAAGTTGAGTGAAACACAAGCTATTAATGATATTACTCTAGCAGCTGTGTGTGAAGAAGCAGGAATACCAAGAGCTTCTGCTTATCATTTCTTCCCTAACATTGAAGCAATATTTTTAGCATTGCGCTTTTTGAATGCGATTGAAATATTAGAGATGGTAGAAACCGTTGATATCGGCAACTACGATAGATGGCAAGGATATCTAACCGCGCTGATTGATCAATGCGTGACGATCTTCCATAACGATGAGACCAAAGCCAAACTCATTTATGACACCAATACGCCTGATTTTGAAGGTGATGAATTTGGCGAAGATATGGACCATCAAATTGTTGACTTGGTCTATAAGCGTTTATCAGAGCGTTATGAGATGCCAAATTTTGAGGATATCCAAAACACGCTATTGATTGCTTATAGTATTGTTAATGCGATATTTACCTTGTCTTATCGTCGCCACCAGACCATTACGGATGACTATATTCAAGAAGCAAATACCGCATTTATCGCGTACTTACGCTGCTATCTACCAGAAAAACTACCACGTAAAAACCGTTAATTTATTTTTGAAAACCAAAAAAGCCGACAAATCTGTCGGCTTTTTTACCTCTGTTATTTAGTAAGGCGCTTTAATTATTAGGCGTTAGATCTTGTCCGCGGCAGATATCATCACTGGCATCTAAAGGCGCATACTGCTTGTAGTAGCTGACGATAGATTGCTCTAAAGCCACGTTAGTCTGTGAATCATGAGCATTCACGTAAGCTTCGCGTGCTTGCTCAAGCCAACGGTCCGCCATACGAAAATGTATACCTGACTCGCGCCACCCTCGCTTACATTGATTGGTCGCCGCCCAAATTAACGCCACTTCACTAAATGCCATCTCACGTGGCGCTGACTCTATACCGCCACTGTCTTTCAGCGCACTCAGCGTCGCCCATAGATCAGGTCGCATTAGAGCAGAGGTAGTAGGGATATCTTGCTGTAGTTTGATGCTTTGCGCTGTATCGTTCTTTAGCGATTGTAAGATAGACTCTGCCGTTTCTGCCGCAACTACGCCCGCAGCTGAGCGGTTATTCATACTGTCTTGATGGATCGCATAAGTAAGCCATGCTTGTGCTTTGTAAGCAAGATACTGCTGATGAGCGGTTTTGTCTTTTTGCTGATAGGGCTGTAGTTGCTCTACCATACAGTTGAGTACACGTTGCTGCGTGCTTTGATATTTATAAGAAGGGGCTTGAGCCTGAATATCATCACGACAGTCTACAGCACTATTCGCATCAACGATTTGAGCCGTGTTGTTAGCGATGCTATCTTGTGCTGAAGCAAGGGATACGACACTCAAAAGTAACAGTGCCGAAAGTGCAGTATGTACTGGTTGTTTATAAGCAGTGGTTTTAATGGCAGCTTTAAACATGATGCAAACCTTATCTGAAGGTAATGAGTGTGGGTATTTACCATTATTAGGGCTGACTCTGCGACTCCTGTCTAATCGCTTATTATATTGCCAGTAGACAGGAGTTAAGACGCTATCATTAGCTTACAAGGTAGTCGTATTAACTTGCGTAGAGTCACTGTTTAAACGATTGTTCTTACGTGGGTCTTCACGCTTGAATAGATTTTCATCAAACTTAAAGCGCAATCTAAAGTAAGCCCCTTCTTGAGTACTGTCGTCATAGGCGATGTCTTCATCCTCAAAGCCCATAAAATTATAGCCAAGTGACAACCAAAGGTTGGTCATTGGGCTATAGCCCACTTCAGCACCTAACATATAAGACAAATCATCTGCTTGCTTATTCCAGTAAGTACCCGCTTGCAAACCAACATCCCAACGTTCGCTAATATCGTACAGACCGCGACCATAAACAGCGTGAGCAGTGTTGTCACTGGTAATATTGTCTGCTTCATATTCTGTATACTTACCCGCATAGCGACCAGACAAGGTTAAGGCACGCGTTGGATGGTAGTTACCATTCCATGACCAAACGGTGGTGTCTTTTTGATAAGTATCATCACCCGTGTTATTGTCATCTAAACGATACTCAAGCTTTGCAAGCATGTCTAGTTGATTGCTGTCGTAATCACGATAAGCGGCACCAAGTTGGAAACGATTAATTGTGCGATCACCATCATTATAGTCGATGCGCGAATAGGTATCTTTGGCCAATAAGGTAATCTCATCGGTATAACGATAGGCAATACCTGCGTTACCAAGTAAGGTGTCGCTTGTCTCGCCCCAACGTTTCTCAACACGTCCAGATGCTTTGTAGTTTTCTTTGGCAAGATACTCAACGCCAAAACCTGCCGCAGTGGCGGTGTCGTTCTCTTCGCCTTCTAATGACTCAACGCGCTCAAGCAACGTATTTAGAGTCAGGCCTTCTTGTACATACCACTTGTTTTTTAGACCGATAGCAGCTTCCGCTTCACGCGCACTGATCGCGTCACGCATGCGGTATTCGCTATACACTTTACCGTCTTTCATATAATTGACGTCAAAGCCCACAACGGTACGTTGACGCTCATCAGTATCATCAAGAGCATAGCTACCAGACAAGCTATTGATCAAATCATGACGTGCATACAGACGACCCAAGCCACCGATTGGCGTCTCACCACCGATGGACGTCGCGTTACGTGAGCTATTTTCGATATCTTGCTCATACTCTGCAAACACCAAGCTATTATTTAGCTTGGGTAGGCGAGAAGTGATACGGGCACGAACCGTTGTGCCTTCGATGTCTTTGTCAGCATCACTAACGCTATTCAATGCTGACTGGTTGATAATGTCATCATTGAACAGCGTGTCATCAGTAACATCTACCACATCTGTGGCTGCTTGGTTGTTGCGTGAAGCGGCAGTGGCATCTTGTTTGTAATAACGCACACCGATTTCACCAACGACATTTTCACTCAAACGTTGCTCGATACTGGCTTGTACTCCTTCACGACTCGCGTCAGTAGTATGATCCTTGGTACGCACACCTTCTAACTTCAACGCTGTTTTTTTGTCGTTGAATGTATGGATGACTTCTACGCCAGACTCCGTACGTCCAGCAGTCAGTGGTGATGCACCAGTGACAAATCCTTCATCTGCATCATTGTAATAAGCCTTGGCACGCGTGTCTTTCTTATTATCAAAGTCAAGCTCGACACGTAAGGCATTGCCCTCAACATTATTATCGTCTAATTCTGTGGTGTTGATCTGATTACTTGGCTGAAAATTAGGGTTCTCAGCTTTGTTCATTGCGTATTCAGCAACCAGCTTTAGCTTATCGTTGAACTTGATAACGCTATTGACACTAGCCAGCTCTTCTTTGTTCAATGGGTCGTCGCTATTGATATAGCTACCACCGATAGCGACTTTATTAGTCAGTTGCTGTTTGGCAGCGATACCACCAACCAAATAGTCCTCACCACCTTCGTCCACTTCTACTGTGACACGAATGTAGATAGGATTGCCTTCGAGATCTTGACTCGCAATCGGTGATTTTAGATATAAACTGCGGCTAATCGGGTCTATCTCATAATCCGCAAAACGCGTGAGGGCCTCACGGTTGACGATTAAGCCAGGGTTATTACGGTCGCGAGTGATCATTTCGATAGTTTCCGAGTTCTCTAACACGGCATCGAAGTCTTCAGCTAATGGGTAGGGACCTGAAATACCTAAGCCGCGGGTCTCATTAACGCGCTGGCTAGTACTGGTCTCTGCCAAAAACGCAGTCACGCGAGTATTATTATCTTCAAATTGCGCTTTTAGACCAGTCAATGTACGGTTGTACTGACCAAGCTCAATGCCTTCATCATTGTCAATTTGTGTTTTTAGGTCGCCATACATAGCAAACGAGCGACCTTTGTCTAGACGCACATAGAGCTTACTGGTTGATTGCGCATCAAAGCCCTTAGCCGATGAGTCACCATAGACAGGATAGTATTCGCCAGGCTCGATATCACGGAATAATCGCTCGCCTTTTTTGTCACTGTCATAAGCCAACGTCAGCAAGTAATCTCCGCGCACTTTGCCTTTCAAGAACATTGCCGCACGACCAGTGGCTGAATAATCATCATTGCCTGAGATTTCATGCAGCTCTTGCTCGAACGCGCCTTGTGCGTCTGTGATATTGCTGCCATCAAAGTCTTTGAGAGATATAGCACCTTCGACGATACCCACAGCGATCAGCGGGCGCAGCTTGGCAGTGAACTGTAGTGGAATGACTTGCTTGCTACTACCCGTATCGATGACCAACTCACCTTTGCCTGGTGCGCTTGGCGCGATGACTGGTATTAATAGCTCACCCCCTGATACAGTAACTTGGGTACCGGCTTGATCTTGGCTGCTGTCTTTCAGATTGATACGACCGATATTAGTATCAAGTGTAAGAGAAGTAGTACCGATATAGGGGCGATTGTCGCGATCTTTTAGACTAATAACAACCTGATATTCGCTGATACCATCTGCTGGGACTAGTTGTGCTTGCGTACGATAATCAATCGCTTGCAGACTATCAGGTGTCAATACGGTGATGGTCTGCTCGGAAATAGTTTTGCCATTGATGTCAGTTGCCACACCACGTAATGTATTGCTTCCGCGTTTTAGGTCAACCGCATAATAGTCAAAAGCCATTACATTTTGCTTTTCTTGCTCAGCAGTTTTACCGATTTGCTGCTCTGATATCGCTTTGCCATTGGCGTATAGAGTAAATATTGAACCAAGTGGTGCTTGTACCTGTACCATCTGCTTGTAAGTACTGAGCTGTTGACCTTCATTTAGGTTAATGAAGGTGACATTATTGTTAGCCACTTCTTTTAGATATTCTTCGAGCTCTTTTTCTACTGGAGGTGCAACCGTTGTCACGGCCATGTCTACACGATTGGTCGCATCCCCAATCATATCGTTGACAATAGCAGAATCACAGTTGTTACCAAGGTCTAGGTCGCCATTGATATTGCAGCCACTTGCATCGACATTATCAGTCGTGTCGGCATCGTAGTTTGGCTCTAATGTTAGCGCTGTTTTTACCGCTTGCTCTAGCGTATCATTCTTAGCACTCACTGATTTGCTACGAGCGATTAGCTCGGCATTCAGACGCTCAGTACTATCGCCCATGCCGCCCACAATCGCAAAGTCTGCACGATGTAGCTCGCCATATTTTAGGTCAACGAAACGGCTGCCAGCATCACCCGCATTACGGTTGCTTTGGGTGACCAGCTCTGTTTCTCTAGGGATCGTCGTGCTATCTACTTTTAGTACGTGTGTTTTGGCACTGACCCCATAAAAGTTGTATTTACCTTCAGGGTCGGTCACGATGAAGTTGCCGTTCTCCATGTATATACGGACACCAGCAACCCCAAGCTCGCCGTCTTCTTTTTGCTGAATACCATCACGGTTGATATCGTGATAGACCTTACCAATGATGATACCGTCAGTATTCATGACGCCGCGTTCTACGTCGATTTTCCACTGTGCTTCTCTTGATACTAAGCTTTGGCCTTGCTCATTGTTAGCAACTGCGATTGCGCGGTTGATACCATCACCACCTAGTGATGAAGCACCGACAAGCACACGATAAGTAATTTTTTTACTTTCGCCATTTGCCATGTTTCCTAAGTTCAATACCTGATATTTACCATCAGCTTTAAACTCGGTGGTCTGTGCTTGATTGATATCAATATCAGTCGTTGGACTAACACGTACACTATTCTCAACGTAGTCAAAACCACGTGGTAAGGCATCTTTTAGCTGTACATCGTAAGCAGTAGCGTTACCATTGTTCGTGATATTGATGGTGTAGCTGACATAATCGCCGAGTTCAGCACTTTTTACGTCACTTTCCTTTGTAACAACTAAAGCTGGGTTGTCATCGACGATATTAATTTGTGAGCTCAGATCACTGATACGCACGGTGAAGTCAGACGCGTTCGGCAGTTCATCAGCACCAGTACCAACCGAAGGGGCGATACAAGCATCTAAACTGGCAGTCAATGTGTCGCTGTTCAAGGTTTGGATAAGCTTATCATCAATAGCGTTAGCGTTATTTTGAGTGGCTGCTGATAGCTGATATTTACCTGTGTTATTACCGGTTTCTATAGCTTTAAGTGAATAGCTATCTCCAGTTTTTGGTGATTTGATGGTTACCCATACTTGATCAGGCTTGTCAGTTTGTACATTACATTGCGCATAGCTGGCACTGACATAAACGTCATCATTAATTTGTGAAATCGTTTTGCTTTCATCAAATTTAGGAGTGGTGAATTTGATACCAGATTCGATAATGACTAAACTATCGGTCGCACTCACGCTAGTCACTGACGGGTCTTCTAAGACAACTGCACCAATCTTAATGTCAGCAGTATCTCCATCCTTACCATTAGCATCTGATAGAGCTTGTACAATAAACTGAATGTTTTCACTCTGACCAAGCTTGATTTGGGCACTCATGTTATCAAGAATCAGTTGTGTATCACCACTATCGACAATGCCGTTTTTATTCAAGTCTTGATAAACTTTCAAATTAGACAAAGAAGGTGCTACATCAAGCGTCAGCTCAACAGTCTGATCACTATAGCTAGTATTACTAAGAACATTAACCCAATTCACCAGTGTGTTGGGTGCGACAGTACGCAAGGGTTGCTGAGTTAAGTTAATACCATATTCAGATAAGGCAGAGGCTTTGACTTGAACTTGGTTTGAAATGCTATTCTGTTTGATAGAATTGACGTCATAAGAAGCATTAGCGATATTGTTGATAGTTTGTACGAGAGTGGTGGGCGCAGCAAACGCTATATTTGATTGCATAAGCAACATTGCAGCCGTCAGCGCAGAGATCCTCGCTGTATGCAACGTAATACGATTAGACGGTGTCATTAAAGATTTAGTCATGTGTCGCTTATCCAATAAAACATAAAAGGATCGGGTAGTAATTCTCCAGCTTGGCTCATCAAAATCAATTAGGTCAAGCTGGAGCTTCAGTCTATAAGCGTCTTGTGAAGCTTATAGACTTTGAAATGTTAAATATCAATTAACGAGCGTTTTTAATTTTGATTTTAAAAGTCAAGGTACCAACGCCCTGAGGAACTAGGGTATAGTTAGTACCAAGAACTGCAGTACTGGTAGTACTAGCTATGCCTGCAGTAGATGAGGCAGTCGCAGAAGTAGCAGGTGAACCAGCTACTAAATCCGCACCAGCTGAAAAGTTAGACAACAAGTCCGAGATGGTTAAAGCGTTAAGATTAAAACCTAACGCTGCTGAAGAAGTATTAGTCGCCTGAATACGATAGATAACACACTGATCAGGTTTCGCCTCGACCACAGTCTGAACAAAGGTACTTGCAGCAACCGTACCTGAACAAGTCTCATCTAATGCTTGAGACTTCACTAAAGTTAAGCCTCTAACGTTAGTCGTATCAGTCACTGTAGTAGCAGCAGGTGCATTAATACCAGCAGGCGTTAGCGTTACAACAGAAGTTTCAGTGCTACCAACAGCTGCAGCATCAGCAACAGTTGCAGGAGCAGCTACATTGCCCGACGACACATTGTAGTTGATTGCTAATGTGCCACCAGGTGCAATACCATTTGGAAATTGAGCGGTTGGTAGTGTAGTGCCATTAAGAGTATATGTATTACCATCAGCAACGGTAGGTTGCAGCGTTATAGTAACCGGAGCGCCATTACCAGGCGGCGTATAAGTAGCACTAACAGGACCAGTAACAGGTCTGACAGCGCCATTATTGCCACCATCAGCAATAGTGAAAGTCAATGGGTTAGCATTGGTACCTTCGCCATCTTGACCGCTGTTAGTAATGAGAGTTGAATGAGTCGCTTGACTAGCAGTACCTGAGGCAGGGGGAACTTCTCTAGTCGTTGGATTGCTCACCACAACCGCTCGTCTGGTAAAGCTAGTCACACCAGGACTATCTATACCAGCGCCGTTACCTTCACCCGCATCATCAGGTATTCTAGTAACACCTATAGTGCTATCTGTACTATCCAAAATATCATAGTCAGTACCAAGTACAGGATTAGCAGGTAGCGGGCTAACCGGACCGACAAACTTATCGTAGACTTCTGCGTTGTTAGTTACTGAACTATTAGCAGATGTAAACTCATCTCTATCGACGTTAACCGTGAAAGTAATCGTGCGACTTGCGCCAACAGCTAAGTTCGCTACGGCAACATTAATAGCTTGTCGAGTACCAACAGTAGAAATCGTAGCGGTACCAGCACCACCAGTTACGGTCACGTCTGATGCTGTGCCATTAGGTAAACTCAAACCTACAGGAAGGACATCTCTGATAACAATATCAGTCGCAGCAGCACTATAGTCAGTAGTCGCGTTAGTGACTACGATACTATAAGCAATCTGTGGGTTGGCGACTGTCAAATCGACAGTACTGGTCGCTGTTTTTACAATTTTGAAGGTAGGCAATCTCACGATAGTTTGGTTTTCGTTCACCAATGTCGCACCAGGTGCATTATTAGCAGTAAAGAAAGTACTGGTCGCTGTTAATGTGCCTACACCTTTGTCATTACCGTTACGATTGTCTGGCGTAGCTGCTTCGTAGCTTAAGTTAGCTCTAGTACCTGGCTGTAGTCTAATAGTACCGCCATTAGTTAGGGTACCTGTCTGTGCTTGAGTCCCTAAAGCGGTGACCTGAGCATCAGTTAAAGCAGTACCATCTGCTTGTACAATAGTAAACGTAACAGGCGCAGTACCTAAAGGGTAGTCTGGAGTAGCCGTTACTAGTGATGAGTCATTACCTGTGGTGTTAATGGTATAAGTATCCGTCACGTTACCCGTGTTGGTTAAATTATGAGTAAAGGTAGTTGTACCACCTGGCGTAGCAGTCTGATTGATAGCAGTATCGTCACCAATACTACCATCATCAACAGTCGATGTGAGTGCAAAGTTAGCCGTTTCGCTAACGTTAACGGTTACTGTGTTAGAGGTTACAGATGGCTGACTGACGCCAGCAATACTGTAGCTTGCAGTTGCTACGTTATTAATTGGCGCAGCGCCTGCTGTTACAGCGGCAGCTGGGGTCGCTGCATTAGCGCCAGTAGACACACCCATTACTGCGGCGACACCGACAGCAAGTAAGCTGTAGTTAAAAGTATTTGATTTCATATAATGCTCCAGAGTTAAAATTAAAAATTGAAACGTTAAAAGAGTGAAAGTTTAATGTCTATTGAACTAATTAACGGTGGTATTGAGAGCAACGGCAGCTGACTTTTTCGCTGGCAATAACTTAATATTCCAACGCAAAGTACGGTACTCAGAATATGGAATCTTGACCATTTTGCCATCGACTTTACGCATAAGTGGTATATCAGCGTAATTCTCACCATCAATACTGGCTTGTGCACTTGCAGGCATCGCATCGCCAGTAAATGTCATATTGGCAGGAATAGGTAGCGTCACCATTAAATCGTTAATATCTTTATTGATGGTATTGGTATAATTCGCTTTATACTGAATCACAGTACCTGCCGGTGCGGTGCGTACCGGCGTATAGACTGTTTTACCTTCCGCATTCTTTATGACTTGATTGGCTGTTAGTTCCATTTTTAGAGCATCATCAGCATGTGCTACATTTAGTAAAGAGCTAGAAGCTATAGTAGCTAATAGAATATTGCGTAGAATCTTGAAACGTTTCATATAAAATCCTTTCTTATACCGTTACTATCATTGGGATACTGATGCTTTGGGCTACCGTGAAACTGTCTATCATTTGCTATCAGGGTCGTCTGTAAAAAGCACACATTCCCCTTTAAGCTATTGTAACGTAATCGATACAAGTATCAATTATAAAGATGACAAATGGTGTTTCAAGATGACCAAACGGTAAAAGCCCTGTCTAAGAAGACAGGGCTTGATTGAGTACTCAGTAATTCGATACACAGGTGTTTAGTTACTAATGGTAGTACCATATTTAGTATTAAAACGAATGGCCTGACGGCGAGTGGCTGTAGTAGCACCTAAGGAAAAAGTATTGGTGATCACTGTACCGTTGTTGCCAATAGATACTGAGTTTGTTGCAAATGATGGAGTGCCACTATTTTCACCAATAGGTATTGGATTAACTAAGGTAGAAGTAATTAGCGAATTATTAGAGTCGTTTTTACTCTGTAGCTTATCCTTGATAACAATATCTGTCAGAGAAACATTACCTCGATTGATAGCTTCAATTCTATAAGCGATACATTGTCCTGGCACAATGCCAGATATTGGTTTTATACTATACGCGCTGCTAGCACTACCTTCATAATTAACACCAATTGTGGCAAGGTTATTTAGACTACAGTCATGAATATACTGACTTTTGATCAATACCAATGCAGCATTTTCTTGAATAACATCACCGAAATCATTGCTAGGATAGTTGTACTGACTATTAATGATGTTTATTTGTCGCACATCGCTTGTCGTGTCTACAGAATATGTATAATTACTAGGTTCATTCTGAGTGACACAGAGTCTTGTGTAACTGCCAACTTGTGCAGATATCAAATTGAAGCTGTAGGTACCGTCACTATTGATATTCACTGTTTGAGGCGAAAACGTCCCACTATCACCAGCACATTTATTCAAAGTAATGGTGTGACCAGTGGTAAAGGGGATCCCAGATTCAGTTGGTGAGTCATATCTACCATTAAAATAAAGGCTATTATTTAAGTACTTGCTAGATATATCATCCTTAGATGGATTTAAAACATTACCGTTATCGTTAAATACGGTGCCTGAGAATACGTAGTTTGCACTATTAGTGATAGTACATGTAATTTCATCACCATAAGTAACATTACTAAGGGTGAATGAACGAGTTTTAGTAGTAGGGTTATAGCTCATTGCAGTCGTAGGCATAACCGTTGTACTACCTGTAGTAGCGTTGCTGCAAGTATAAGTAGCGTTATAATTTGCTATCTCACCAAGCGTCGTACCATTCATCGCTCTTTCTGTGACGGTATATATATTGTTCTCTGCTAAGCTAAGCGTAGTACTAGTCCCATTGGTAATTGTTGAGCCTGTACCAGTAGTCGTAAAACTATTTGTAGCTATTGATCCACCACTAACTACAATTTCAAACTGGTCGTTAGTTTTGACACGTGTGCTATTTAATGCTTTTTTTACAATGAGTTTGGGCGGCGCGAGGCAAAAGTAGAAATCGGAATAGCCAACGGCATGGGGAGCACTAGTTTCGTTAAGCGTATTATTATGTCTTAATCCTAGGACGCTATTGGCGGCTTTGTAACCCCAATAAGCATCAATGTCACACTCACCAGTAGAACAGTTCTGGCCTTGAATTGCAGTCACTACACTGGTATTAGGAGTAGGGTTATTAGCAGTATGAAACAAACTATTAGACGTCAACCGACCACCGTTGGTAGATACGTCTACTTGTTCTGCATATGGCGTTCTATTTCCGTAAATTGGAAAGAAACCAAAATACCCAATAATAACATTAGAGGTTAAGGAGTCTACATCTTGTATTTTATAGCCAGCTTTACTGATTGAACGATTAATACTAATATTTAAAGTGTGGTTATTTATAGTTGAAGTAGAGTTATGAACTAAATTTAGAGCAGAAGACGTAGAACCATTGATAGAGCCATAAAACGGAGTATTCCCCTCAGTATTGTTTTTATCTAGTATCCCAGCAAAGCTAATTGTAAAAGTTTTATTACCTGAGTTTTCTTCAAAAGTAAAAGTTTTAGTAGTACTCCCCGACGTCCAACTCAGTTCCTGAGGAGGGTTTGCTACAGGGAAAATTTGCGTTGAGTTAGGAGGGTTGGCGCCTATATAGTACATCTTATGATTTGCAGGACAAGCAGCAACTGCAGAGCTTTCAGTGGTTGCAAAGTTAGCATGGGCGTCATCTGTAATCAGCCCAATAATTAAGAACGCAAACGTAAAAATGCCTACAATACTACCTACTCTAGAATATTTTTCTAAAAATAAATACTTATGACTGTTCATCTCAAGGCCTCAAGGCAATTATTTACATTCTTAATTTACTACACGAAAAAAGTAAAAATTGGTAACTGTATTTATCTAAATATAACTAAAAAAAGCTAAAAAAGCTTACTAAAAAAGATAAAAGGTTGAATGGTACGACGAGTAGTTATGTCAATGTACTTAGAGTGTAATAATTCATTACTTATTTACCTAACAACTAATCGTTATTTATTTAAAAAATACTTGTTATTCCATCATTTCTCTACAGCCATAAACAACTGAACTGTAAACGCTTATAATGGAATGTCATAGTAATTAACGTTTGAATAGACAGTTATAGCATTATAACGGCTTGGCGGATGTGTTGATTTGACGCATATGTCAATTCTCAGTGGCACTATTTTGTATAATCTAGCTGTATCTCACCGTATGAAACAAGGGAATGCTTGGACATAGCAAGGAAGTCATAAGTAAACCGATATCTCACTTCACACCAGTATTTAACAAAGCCTTACCGTCTAGATGGGTAGGTATGACTGATATAAAAGGATCGACAACAATGAATTATTACAAGGATGCTGATAGCACCGAGACCAAAGAGTGGCTACAAGCCTTTGAGTCTGTTCTCAAACATGCAGATAAGGATCGCGCGCAGTTTTTACTAAAAGCCTTATACAATATGGCGGTGCAAGAAGGCCTGCCATTCAACCGCCTTGATACTGCTTATATCAATACCATCGCAGTCGAGGACGAGCCGATGTATCCTGGCGACTTGACCATTGAGCGTAAGATCCGTGCGCTGATTCGCTACAACGCGCTGGCGATGGTGATGCGTGCCAACAAAAACGATGATGATCTAGGTGGCCATTTGGCGACATTTGCCTCTAGTGCCACGCTGTATGAGACAGGATTCAACCATTTTTTCCGTGCGGCAAGCGATCACTTCGGTGGGGACATGATTTATTATCAAGGTCACTCAGCGCCAGGTATCTATGCACGTTCTTATTTAGAAGGTCGTCTAACCGAAGATCAGCTTGATAACTTCCGCCGTGAAGTGGGTGGTAAAGGCTTATCAAGCTACCCTCATCCATATTTGATGCCTGACTATTGGCAGTTCCCAACGGTATCAATGGGCTTAGGTCCGATCATGTCGATCTATCATGCTCACGTGCATCGTTACATGGAAAACCGTGGCTTGCTCGAAAAAGAAGGCCGTAAAATTTGGGCATTCTTAGGTGATGGTGAGACGGATGAGCCAGAAAGCTTGGGCGCAATCTCTCTTGCTGGTCGTGAGAAGCTGGACAATCTAATTTGGGTTGTTAACTGTAATCTACAGCGTCTTGATGGCCCAGTCCGTGGTAATGGCAAAATTATTCAAGAGCTAGAGTCGGTATTTCGCGGTGCTGGCTGGCGTGTGATTAAAGTCATTTGGGGTGGTAAATGGGATAGCCTGCTTGCCAATGATGATACTGGCGTACTCAAACATCGTATGGAAGAAGTGGTCGATGGTGAATACCAGCTATATGAAGCGCGTACGCCTGAATTTACTCGCAAAGAATTCTTTGGTAAATATCCTGAATTAAAAGAAATGGCAGATGCATTGACTGATAAAGACATTGCACGCCTAAACCGTGGTGGTCATGACCCAATGAAGGTCTATGCTGCGTTTAGCGAAGCGATGAAAACCAAAGGTCAGCCAACGGTCGTACTGGTCAAAACTGTCAAAGGCTATGGTTTGTCCAGCACAACACAAGCGGTCAATAAATCGCATCAAATCAAGAAGCTTGATCAAGAGGCGCTTGTTTATTTCCGTGATCGCTTTGATTTGCCATTTACCGATGAGCAATTAGAGACTCTACCATTCTACCGTCCTGAAGAAGGTTCGGCAGAGATGAAGTATCTAAAAGGTCGCCGTGAAGCATTGGGTGGTCATCTGCCAAACCGCCGTAGTGGCCATATTCCGCTGAACATCCCTGAGCTGTCGATATTTGATCGCGTATTAAAGGGTAGTAACGGCAAAGAACAATCAACGACGATGGTATTTGTACGTCTGTTATCAGCCATGCTGAAAAACAAAGACATTCAAGATCGCGTGGTACCAATCGTACCAGACGAAGCGCGTACCTTTGGTTTAGAAGGTATGTTCCGTCAATTGGGTATTTACTCTGCGGTCGGACAAAAATACATGCCTGAAGATAGCGAAGCATTGATGGGCTATAAAGAAGCCATCGATGGCCATATGTTAGAAGAAGGTATCAACGAAGCGGGTGCGATGAGTACATGGATTGCCTTGGCAACCAGTTACTCTGTGAACGCGCTACCAATGATTCCGATGTACATCTATTACTCGATGTTTGGCTTCCAGCGCATAGGTGACTTGGCGTGGGCGGCAGGTGACTGTCAGGCACAAGGCTTCTTATTAGGGGCTACTGCGGGTCGTACGACTTTGAATGGTGAAGGCTTACAGCATCAAGATGGCCATTCGCAGATTTTGTTTAACACCGTACCGAACTGCGTGAGCTATGACCCTTGCTATGGTTATGAGTTGGCGGTCATCATGCATGATGGCCTACGCCGGATGTACGGAGAAGGCGAGCGCGTTTATTATTACCTAACGCTAATGAACGAAAACTACGACCAGCCTGCCATGCCAGGAGGAAGCGAGGAAGGTATCAAGCGCGGTATGTATTTACTTGAAGACAACGGCTCAACTCAGGTACAGCTATTGGGTTCAGGCGTGATTCTACGTGAAGTACAAAAAGCGGCTCAGATCCTAAAAGATGAGTTCAATATCACATCAAACGTTTGGAGTGTCACCAGCTTCAACGAGTTGACTCGTGATGGTATGGTTTGTGACGACTACAACCGTCTACATCCAATGGATGAAGAAAAAGTGCCATGGGTTACTGAGCAATTAGCACCGCACGAAGGCATCGTAGTTGCAGCCACTGACTACATGCGTAACTACTCAGAGCAAATTCGTGCTTGGTTACCAGACAACCGTCCTTATACCACGCTTGGCACAGATGGTTATGGCCGCTCTGATACTCGCGAGAACCTACGCAGCTTCTTTAACGTTGATGCGGCTCATATCGTTGTCGCCACGCTTAAGCGCTTAGCGGATGAGGGTGAAGTCGAGATGCGTTTGGTAAAAGATGCGATTTCAAGCTTAGGCATCGATGCGGATCAGCCACCTGCATGGCACCAACAGTCTTATTATGATCATTCTCCAGATGCACCTGCACCAGGCAAAGTCAACCCAAGTCCTGTGCCTGAGTTCGTTGCTGAAGACGATGAAGATATCAGCAATGAAGGCCGCGCCGAAGATCAAGCAGATGCGCCCTTGCTCAATGACGGTGATGTCAAAGAATAATAATCATAAGACTAGGAGATAAAACATGGACATTAAAGCCCCCGATTTGGGTGTCGATAGTGCTGAAGTCAGCGAAATTATGGTAGCAGTGGGTGATGTCATCGCAAAAGATGACAACATCGTTTTGTTAGAGTCTGACAAAGCGTCAGTTGAAGTACCAAGCTCTGCTGCTGGTAAAGTCACCAAAATCAATGTCGCCATCGGCGATCAAGTCAGCGAAGGCATGGTATTGATCGAAGTAGAGAGTGCTGACGCAAGCGATGATAATGACGATACTGCCGAAGAAGTAACTGATTCAGAACAAGCAGACGATAATAATGAAGACGCACCTGTTGAAGATGATGCAGATGCAGAAGAAGCGACTGATGATGCTGGCGAAGGCGCATCGACTACCCATGCACTGCCAGATATAGGCGTTGATGAAGCGCAAGTGGCTGAGATTATGGTGAGTGTAGGCGACACGGTCAGTGCCGATGAGTCTATCCTACTGATTGAGTCAGACAAAGCCTCAGTCGAAGTGCCTGCACCAGAAGCAGGCGTAGTTGAAAAAATCTTGGTTAATGCTGGTGACACTGTTGCCAACGGTCAAGACTTTATCGTTATTAAAGCGGCAGGTACTCCTAAGGCAAAACCGAAAGCAGATACTGCTAAAACTGAAGATAAAGCGGACAAGCCTGCACCGAAAACTGAAAGCAAGTCACAGCCAGCCCCAACAGGCGAGCCAGAGCAAGCGCCTGCACCGACCTCAACTGCTGCACCTGCGGGCAAAAAATTGAGCGAAGCGGAAGTCAATGAAAAGTTGGTTGATGTATATGCAGGTCCTGCTGTACGTAAATTGGCTCGTCAGCTTGGTGTCGATATCACACAGGTAAAGGGTTCAGCACTAAACGATCGCATTCTAAAAGAAGATCTGTTTGCGCATGTTAAAAACCGTTTGACCACCCAACAAGCCGCACCAGCTGCTCAGGGTGCTGTTAGCTCAGGTCTGCCAAAACTACCTGATATGAGCAATGTTGAAATCTGGGGCGAAACAGAAACCCAAGATTTAAGCCGCTTGCAAAAAGTGTCAATCCCGCAGCTTAACTACAATACCTATCTACCGCAAGTGACACAGTTTGATTTGTCTGATATTACTGAGACAGAAAAACTGCGTAGCGAGCTCAAAGGCGGTATGAAAGCTGAAGGTATTGGCTTTACTATTCTAGCTTTTGTAGTAAAAGCAACTGCTCATGCCTTGACCCAGCACCCACGCTTTAACAGTCATTTGAGTGATGACAATACTCAGATTATCGTACGCAAAAGCGTCAACATGGGTATCGCTGTGGCGACGGATGATGGGCTTATCGTACCCGTTATCAAAAACGTTCAAGACAAAGGCCTTAAGCAGATCGCTATCGAAATAGGCGAGCTGGCAGGTAAGGCTCGTGATAAGAAGCTTGGCGCTAAAGACTTGCAAGGCGCGAGCTTTACGATTTCGAGCCAAGGGAATTTAGGCGGTACGGCATTTACGCCGCTGGTCAACTGGCCACAAGTGGGTATCTTAGGGGTCTCTGAGGCCAGTATGCAGCCGCGCTGGAACGAAACCAAGCAGACGTTTGAGCCGCGTTTGATGCTGCCGCTGTCGTTGTCTTATGATCACCGCGTCATCAATGGTGCGGATGCAGCGGTATTCACTCGCTATGTTGCTACATTGCTTGCTGATCCACGCCGTATTTTGCTATAGCTGATACGCTACGCTAAAAACTAAAACCAAAAAAGACTGCCTAAGGGCGGTCTTTTTTTTGAGCAGTACTGTATTAGATATGAGTAACTATCAGCCAAAAAAAAGCCAGCATCAGCGCTGGCTTTTTATACTTAGATCATCGAGTTTAATACGATTTGTGATTAAAACTGTTTAACAAATGCAACGCCATATACCCAAGGGCTGATATCGATTTCACCGATGTCACTGCCATCTAAAGTAGCATCTGTTTTGATGTCCATATAACGCGCATCGATACGGAAAGCTTCAGTTGGAGCGAAAGGAATGTCTAAACCGACATGACCAGCCACACCAACGCTATCATCAAGATCTAAATCACCACCAGTAGAGATTCTTTCTTTAAAAAAGGTCGTATAGTTCACGCCAACACCAACGAATGGCTTGATATTCATTGGCATATTGTCAGAGTCAAAGTGATATTGCACAGAAAGAGTTGGTGGTAAATGTTGGGTTTTACCTGTCAAAACTTGCGTGCCATCCGCACTGTTTAGATCAAAATCATGATGAAATGGAAGTGCTGCGAGTAGCTCAACACCGACATTGTTGGCAATGAAATACTCACCACTAATAGTTGGCTGTATATCGCCGTCAACATCAACAGACAAACCATTATCTAGAGTGCCATTATCACTTTTAGGGTCAACATAATGTGCACCAGCCGCAATAGACCAAGTGCCAGCAGGTACGGCAAAAGCAGTGGTCATGGTAAGGGCAGTGGCAGCGGCTAAAACTAGGGATTGTAGTTTCATGATTTGGTTCCTTAATATATTAAAAGGTTATCAGTGCTAATGAGGGATGACATTGCACACTGATACATAATGTTATAATGGATGATAAAGCGGTAACATTATGACTCTATTATAGTATAAAACCACAATTACTATAAGGTTTTAATTATGCTTTACTAAGTTTTATTTAATTATTTATAGTAAAGGCGATAACGGTATAATTATTTTGATTATTTAAAAAAATTGATTATTGTGAGGTAGGGTATAAGCATGTTGTGATACTCTGAAAATAGGTAGATAAGAATTATAGTCAATCCACTAAAAAAGCGTTACAGCGTTAACCTCGCTTGTAGTATGACGTATACATCTGCACTCGGTTGCCTTGTACCACTCTTAAATTGGATCAACTATATGTTGATTATTGCTAATGTCTAAACGGTAGAATTGGAAATAAATGGTGACGGCTTACTGAATTGATATTCATGATTTGATAAAAGGCGTACGTATTATGCTTGGTTATTGTAGCAACTCCCCACTACGTTGTAAGAACGCCCGTTCTACCAAAATATTGAATCAGGTAGATTCTTGTTGCCCTGAGTGCCATTTATTTTTAGTACCTGCTCAAGACATCAGCCAGCAATTGCCCGCTGATGAGCAGTTTTTACGATTATCAGTAGTAGGCACCGCATTGGTGCTATTAATAGCAGTCTATCTTTATTATCTACATGGGACATAATATAGTCGAACCACTATTAAAGTGTTACAGCGTTAGACTCGTTTAACCTACTACTGTAGTACTTGCACTCGTCTGCCTTGTACCACTTTTAATATTGATTGACTATAGCGGCTGCTGATGAACAGGCGATAAGCCAATGCCATGCTGGGTCATGTCAAATAGTTGATATTTTCGTATTGATCAAAGTGCATTGATGAAAGCGCATTGAATAAAGCGTGCGCTCTTGATGATAGAGCGCTTGAACACCTTGCAAGGCAGTTAATTTATTTTATTTATATAATACCGGTATTTCACCGAATAGGGACGGCATGCTAATCCAATCTATAAGGCGCTTACGTCATTTTGTTTATGATACGTTGCAAAATGATGAACATGACACTTTATTTAGCCGCTATATTGATTATTTTCTCATATTTTTGATTATGACCAATGTGGCAGCTGTGATTGCTGAGTCAGTTGACAGCTGGTACTACCCTTATCAAAATTATTTTACTTGGTTTGAAAACTTCTCTATTGTGATCTTTTCTATTGAATATTTGCTGCGACTATGGAGTGTTGCTGAAGCCAAACCGGACAATACAACGTGGAAACAGCGTTGGGAATGGATCAGAAGTCCTTCCGCACTCATTGATTTGGTAGCCATTGTTCCAGCCTTCTTAAACTTCTTCGTCAATATCGATTTGCGTTTCTTACGTATTTTGCGTTTGTTCCGTATTCTCAAACTGACCCGCTATTTTGCGTCCATGCGTATCCTGCTAGTGGTCATCAGTAAAGAGCGCGGTTCGTTCCAAGCGGTTATTTTTATATTGATTATTATGATTGTGACTGCCTCGAGTGGCATTTATTTGGTCGAAAATCATGCGCAGCCAGAAGAGTTTGAGTCAATACCCAAGGCGATGTGGTGGGCTGTAGTAACGCTCACGACCGTGGGTTATGGGGATGTCACACCAATCACTAATGCTGGCAAGATATTGGGTGCTATTATTACGATATTGGGTGTGGGTTTGGCGGCACTGCCTGCAGGTATTTTGGCAACGGGTCTGGCAAATGAATTGGCGCAGCGCCGTGAAGAGCTGGAGCAGCATTTTCGTGAGCAGCTGATCGATAGCGATTTTGATTTGGTACAAAATCAGATGATGATTGACAAGATTCGCCGAGAGCTGGGACTGGATAAAGAACAAGCACAAAATATTGTACTGCAAGTGCTACGTGAGCAAGAGCTTGAGCGGCGCGAAAAAGAAGTGGAGGTGCGTCAAAAGAATTTTTGCCCGCATTGCGGTGAGGTTTTATAGCTTAGTATCTATCAGGCAATCATAGAAATTTATGCTTAAGATTTCTAGAAACAAGTATATTTGTCAGGAAACATAAAAGGGTACTGTGTGGTTGAGATGCAGTACCCTTTTTAGATTTTATGATCGACTGATGCTATATTCCTTGAGGAATCGGTAGCGCCCGTGCCAATTCATGCGCAACTTCTTGCGCCGCTTTTGAGAGATCTTCTGCGCTCAGTGGTAAATTTTGTAGGGTTAAATGCCAGTCATCAACGGATCGGCGCAAATGAGCCACCCAAAGCGTTTTACAATCACGTGGGAGCTGCTTTAGGTTGACTTCAAAACAGCGGTTACCCTCATCATCACTCAAATGAATCTCACCTTTTTTGACCCTAGAGAGTGAGTGCCCGTGATAGGAGTTGGCAATCAAAGCGATATGAGTGATATGTAAGGGAATTTCTTCTAGCTCTAGTCTGATTTGTTCTTGATCAAGCGGAGCCAAATACATGGCTTGCTCTCCGCGATCCTTACCGTTTAGACTGTCTCCTTGGTGCTTGACGGATTCAGCTTTGTCACGTAATTGTTTGAACCAGACAATATCACTAATGATGCAATTGTCATCATATAATACACAAGCCAAGTCGATATCTACCGCGCTTTTGTCCTTTTTAAAACGTTTAAACAACCCTTTTGGCTCGATCTTAGTAAATTCATAGTTGAGCGCAAAAAATAACGTTCCCGTATCCAAGCCCAGTCCTCTTAAACTGTCGGAAAGCAGCGGTGATGGGGCAGCGGTTGGCATAATATTCCTTTTTTAATTTTTAGTGGTTAACGATTAGTGTCATTCGAGTGTTATTCGTTGTTTGTCATTGCAGGTTGGTCCAATACCGCTTGATAAAGGAGTGCAGGCTTGGCGTCTAACAGTCCACTGCCAAAACCACGTAACCACCAGACCAGCTGTGAGGTCAAATTAACGGTCGCTTTTATTGTTAGGGTGTCGTCGTCGTTTGATGTGACGATTTGATCATCACTCAGCTTGCTCTCAGTGAGGCTTCGGCCTGCTTTTTGGGTAAATTTTAGCTCAACGGCTGTGTTTTTACCACGCTCAGCCAACTCACCAAATAATGGATGACTAAAGCCCATACTGCCTTCATCCAAATACGTATCGAGCTGAAAGTTATCTGGTGTCTTTGCTGCGCTCTCTAAAATCTCGACTCTATCAAATCGATGTAGCGCAAAGGTACGAATGGTGGCATCGGGGTCATCGGTACGAGTCGCCAGTAGATAAATAATCACGCCACGCTGAATGATAGCAATAGGGTTTAGCGTATATTCGCTGGCCTCTGATTTATTGCTGCGAGTGTAGCAAGCATTAATTTGCAGCTGATAAAACAATGCATGGTAAATGTTGTCTTTGCTATCTAAATCTATATCTGGGGCAATAAGTGGCTGGGTCGCAGGCTCGATACGTACACGGTCTATCCATGAATGCGTGACTTTACTGTTTTTGAGCTGTCGTCTTGCTAGATCAAACCACGGAAATAGCTCATCTAAAATCACAGGCGGCAATAGCTGAGTGAGATTGGCCTCGACCATATTAAAAGCAACTGCCTGCGATAGATTCATATGCGGCAAGCTTTGCAGCGGTGCATCTTCCTTCCAGCGCCAACCTTGTGGATTGGCGTTGTTTTTTTCGATAGGAAAGCGTTTGGCCAATGCGTTCAAATCACGTTGCACGGTACGCAGGCTGATGTCAAAACCGGCCATCATGAGCTGTTCATAAATATGAGTCGTACCTACCCAGCGATTGCGCTGTAGCTGTGACAGTACTTGCCATTGACGAGCCGTTGTCGCTGCCCCGTAACGATTGTCTTGGGTCTCTTTTAACACATCATTTTCTGCCGCCTCTATTGCAACTGCTTGCTCATCAGAATCTGATTGAGCTTGAAGGTTATTGGCATTAGTAGAATGTACAGTCATCAAAAAATACCCTTTATAAAGTCACAGGTTATTGTTCTACAGATTTTGGCTGGTTGTTTATCATCTCAGAAAAGTATCAAAGCGTCTAGGGACGTTCGTATACATTTAGACATCGTTTAGGCGCCGTCTAAACATGGTCTAGATACGTTCTAGTTATCATTTTGGTGTGTTGTCATTGACACTTTAAGCTTCACTGTGCTCATGATTATCAGTGACGTCACTATCGTTATTTTCGCCTTTACGTTTTTCTTTTTCTATTTTGTCTTCTTTTTTTTGGCGCTTAGCTTTGCGTTTTTTCTTCTCTTTCTTTTTTGACTTTTTATCATCTACCTCATCATCGCCGTCTTGGTTCTCATCCCATAACATCAGACGATTTAGGACTTTGCCAAATAGGGTGTCCTTGCGGTAGCGACCTTTTTTATTCATGGTATCGATGGGTAGGCCTGTCATCAAGGTCAATGCTTCACTCAAGGTATAAACGCCATAAATATGGAAGTCGCCGTCTTTTACCGCAGCAATGATATCATCGCGTAGCATGAGTTGTTTGACATTGGCCATTGGAATGACTACGCCTTGAGCGCCCGTCAACTCTTGCTCACGGCACGCATCAAAAAAGCCGGCGATTTTGGCATTGATACCACCAACCGCTTGTACTTCGCCCAGCTGATTCATAGAACCAGTAATGGCAAAGGATTGATCAATAGGGACATTTGCTAAAGCGGATAGTAGCGCACAACCTTCGCTAACGGTGGCACTATCACCATCGATATGGGCGTAGCTTTGTTCAAACGCGAGCGAAGCGCTGAAGTTTAGTGCATGGTGTTGGCTAAATAATGCGCGCAGATAGCTGGTCATGATTAGCATCCCCTTGGCGTGCAAGCTACCACCCAAGTCTACATCACGCTCGATATCGAGGATTTCACCTGCGCCAATATTGGGCTGAATAACGGCAGTGAGGCGCGCTGGCATGCCAAACTCACTATCGGCATAGCTGACGACGGTCAGGGCGTTGACTTGCCCAACTGCACTGCCTTGGGTTTGAATCAGCTGCTGGCCGTTTTTGAGTTCGTCCCAGTATAGATCGCGCAAATATCCTGAGCGCTCATCCATGTCGTCAATTGCCTGAGTGACATGATCTGCTGTCACCATCGTCTCATTATTTAAACGAGCGTGACGGTTTGATTCATGCAACAGTTTAATCAACAAATCACTGTGTAGGCTTAAACGGTCCTGCTCTTCAGCTTGCAAGCTTAAATGCTCAAGCAACGTGGCTTGCGCGCTACTATCGAATGGATAGAGATCAGCATAATCGATGATGTCTGCCATTTTCGCTACCAGTGCCAATTCATGCTCGCTGGTGCGCGTCACATCATCATGAAAGTCCGCGCGAACTTTAAACACTGCATCAAACTCAGGCTCAAGCTCAAGCAGCTCATAATATAAGTCTGCTTCACCTAATAAGATCACTTTGATATCAAGATCAATGGGCGCTGGTGATAAAGACAAGCTACCTGTTAGCGTTAGCATTTGCTCAAGGCTTGAGAGCTTAATTTTGCGTGACTGTAGTGCGCGCTTTAGACCTTGCCATGCATAAGGATGCTCAAGTAAATGGCTGGCTTCTAGCAGCAGGTAGCCGCCATTGGCACGGTGTAGGGCACCTGCGCGAATCATACTGACATCAGTCGTTACTGTCCCTAATTGAGTGATTTGCTCAACATGACCCAATAAGTTTAGATGGGTTGGTAAGTCTTCAAAGACAACAGGCGCGCCACTGTCTGGTGCGTGACTGACAATGACATTGACCGCGTAACGGCTGGGTGTTGTGGTCAATACAGCTGTCACAAACTCTTCGTCATCGCCGTTAACGATACGCTCTACATGAGTAACCATATCGGCAAATACGGCTTTGAGATAGTCAACCACAAATGGGTGCGTGGCAAATTGCTCATAAACAGGCGCGAACAAAGGCTGTAGTGCACGGCGTGCGATACTGCGATGCAGTGATTCTATCGCATCGTTGGCTTCGTCTTCTAACTGCTCCAACGCAATGGTTAGTTGACTGAGGCGCTTTTGCATATGGTTTTTCTGTACGAAGTTATTTAACTCAGCCTCGTACTCACTGTTACCATACTCAGAATTTTGAGCGTTGTTTTGCTCTTCATCATGGTTAGTCTTATCGTTGCTCAATATGTTGGCTTTTTCGTTATCATTTCTTGGCGACGAATTTGCACTGTTGCTAGATGATTCTGAAGCCTTTACAGGGTCGCTACTACTGTCTGTCGTTAACTGACTGGGATGGACGAAAACTGCCTTGTTATCAAACGAGCGAAACGTCAAGGCGAGGTCATACTGTTTGCCCTCAGCGTTTAGCGCGTCGTAAGCATGACTCTCTTTTTGATGTGTATTGTTTTTAATCGCTTCGATTTTACTTTGGTATTGGTCGCTACGAAAGCGTTGGCTTAGTCGCTTTTTTGCCTGTTGCCACAAATTATTGACCTGCTGTTGTAGCAAGGCGGCTTGTCCTGCAGGTAGACGCAGAGCCAGTGGCGTACGTGGATCGGTAAAATTGTGCACATAAACCCAATCATCAGGCGTTGGTGCGTCGGCGGCAATACGGGCCAACAGGCGACTGATGACAGTACGCTTACCCAAGCCGTTCTCACCAGCAGCAAACACATGATAGCCACTTGCATTGATGTCTAGCGCTGTATGCAAGGCTTTGAGCGCACGTTGTTGACCGAAGCCAACATCTAAGTCAGGCGCAGTACGTGTGTCTGTAGGCAGCTCATCAGGGTCGCTATAGCGTTTTAGTTGCTCAGCTGAAATACGGCAGCTTTTTTGAACCTCAGTAAAAATAGGATTTGGGGCGTTAGATATTACTGGTTTATCGTTTTGTGAGTCAGCGGTAGGTGGTACCATATTATTAGCGTCTTTTGATATTTGAGACATAAGGGGGTAGGGTCGTTCGGTCATAGGCGTTTAAGAGATCATCTTAGCAATAGTAACAGAGTTAAAGAAGCAGTACGGTATTATAAAAAAGCGCTTCTTAGATTTTTATAATCAAGCACAATATCTTACAAGATATGGCCACAATTTAGCGAAATCATTGAGCATACTTTTGTATCATGGTGAGATAACTATGTAGCAATAGGCGACTGGAGCATAAATTAAGCGGAAGTTTTGCGCTATTAAAGTAGAATAACGCCTCACAAACCGTGCAGATAGTATAAGATGTCCCACATTGGCGCAATCTGCAACTATTCAATGAGCAGACTGCATGATAAAATAGGCGGTTCACATGTCAAAACTGGATAACTCGTTGTATGTCAGCTTCCGCTAAAACCTCTTCGTCGTCTACTAGCACGGGTAAAATCAATATTGATCCGACTGGCTTTGTGAAGCTTGGCTCACAATTGCCAAAGCTGGCCAGTATCTTAGCACAAGCCGTAAGTGAGCTAAGTCTATCACTAAGTGAGAAACAGCAGCGCACGTTATTACTATACTTAGACCAGCTTTTGTTGTGGAATAAAGCGTATAATCTGACCGCCATCACCGATCCAGAAGAAGCGCTGATCAAACATGTGATTGATTGCTTGTCTATTATAACGCATTTGCCGACAGGGTCGCTGCTTGATATCGGTACAGGTGCAGGGTTGCCTGCAGTGATTATTGCGATTTGTCAGCCTGAGCGCTCGTGTACAGCCCTTGATAGTAATCAAAAAAAGATTCGCTTTATTAAGCAGATCAGCAGTGAGCTTGGCTTACGTAATATGCAACCGATCGCTTCGCGTATCGAAGCGCACGAAGCCAGCTATGATGTGGTGACTTCTAGAGCGTTTGCCAGTTTGATAGATTTTGTGGAAGTAGCGCAGCCGAGATTGGCAGATGGCGGTTATTTGTGTGCTATGAAAGGCAAGGCACCGAGCGATGAAGAGCTACAAGCGCTCGATAGTGATTGGCACATTAAGACGATTAAGCTGACAGTGCCGCGTCTGCATGATAGTCGTCATTTGATTGAAATGTCTGCTAAAAATGCCTGAAAGGTAGATACTTCTCAGTCATGAAACAGCAGTCGTTTTTTGTGAAACGCAGTTTACGTTTGTACCTAAATGGCATAGTATTTAAAAGCACTGAAAATATACAAACGAAAATTGGGTAATTTATAAAAGAATTTTTTTATAAATGGCTGCCTTTCATGAAGCGCTGATTTAGTAGCACTGCATAAGCATATAAGATTGAGCGGCAAATAAATTAAAAGAAAAAGTCAGTAACAGACCTTAATAAAATTGAGTGAGTGTATGGAAATCATAGCAATTGCGAATCAAAAAGGCGGCGTGGGCAAAACCACGACGGCGGTAAACTTGACCGCCAGTTTAGCTGCTAAGCGCAAGCACGTACTACTGATTGACTTAGACCCACAGGGCAATGCAACCAGCGGTACTGGTGTCGACAAAAACGAGCTGACGCTTACCATAGCCGATGTTTTACTGGATGGTGTCGCGCTGTCGGAAGCCATTGTGACCAGTCCGGCAGGGTTTGATGTTATCGGTGCCAATCGTGATTTGGCTGGCATGGATATCACGTTGATGGGTAAGACCGACAGTCATGAATTGTTCAAAACGGCGATGAAAAATCTGGTTGATGCGCAGACATCCTCGCAACAGCCGCCATACGATTACGTGATTATAGACTGTGCACCCAGTTTGAACCTACTGACGATTAATGCCTTGGTTGCAACTGATAGTGTGATTATCCCAATGCAGTGTGAATATTATGCATTAGAGGGATTAGCAGATTTATCGCAGACGATTGAGCGTCTTACTGAATTAAACCCTAAGTTATACATTCGCGGTGTTGTGAGAACGCTATTTGATGCGCGTAACACGCTTGCCCGTGATGTGTCTGCTGAATTAGAAGCGCACTTTGGCGATATTATGTATAAGACTCATATTCCAAGAAACATTCGCTTGGCAGAAGCACCCGCGCATGGTCTGCCAGTGATTGCTTATGAGAGATGGTCAAAAGGCGCGCGCGCCTATCAAAAACTGGCCACTGAAGTGATGAAGCAAAGTAGCTAGTTTTTCTATAAAAGCTTTCGAACAATAAAGCACTTAACATTGTATTTAGTAAGCCGCCGCAGTAATCAATTGGCTTTTATTTTAGCGTTAGAGGATAGGTAATCATGGCGAAGAAAAGAGGGTTGGCTGCCAATCGAGGCTTAGATGCCTTATTAGGGTCAATCAAGAAAGAAAAACAAATCACCGCCTCTGCCTTGCAAGATGATATGGCTGCACGCGATATGGCCGTGCCAGCTGAAACGCTAGATACCAACATGCCTGTGAAAACTGCACCCGTCGATGCGACTGCGCCCAAAGCCAGTAAAAAATCGGCTGCAAAATCCACTAATAATGACACTACTGTCAGTAATACTACTCGTTCATCGCGTATGACGAACAAGACGGCTATCAACAAAACGCGTGGTAATAACACAGACGTAAACGCTTCAGAGGATCAAATCAGCCTCGTGCAGATCGATGTCACGCGTCTACAAGCAGGTAAATATCAACCGCGCCGTGATATGAGTGAAACGGCGCTTGCAGAATTGGCGTCTTCTATTGAGCAGCATGGCGTGATGCAGCCTATCGTTATTCGTCCCTTATTGGCCAATGAAGACAAGAGTGAAGCATTTGTCACTCATGAAATTATCGCTGGCGAACGTCGCTGGCGCGCGGCAAAAATGGCAGGAAAGTCGGTTATTCCCGCGATTGAGCGTGCGCTATCTGATGAGCTGGCCATTGCGCTGGCATTAATTGAAAATATCCAGCGTGAAGATTTATCTGTGATCGAGCAGGCAGCCGCGTTGCAGCGCTTTCATACAGAGTTTGGTATGAGCCATGCGATGATTGCTGAAGTGGTAGGCAAGGCGCGTACAACGGTATCGAATTTACTACGTCTAAATCAATTGCATGATACGGTAAAAGATCATTTGGCAAATAGCGCACTAGACATGGGTCACGCTCGAACGCTCTTAGCATTGTCTTCTGAGCAGCAGCCAATCATTGCACAAAAAATCATCGATGGCGGTATGACGGTGCGAGAAGCTGAAAAGCTGGTCAAATCCATTTTGAACCCTGTACCCAAGGCTAACCGTGTCGAACAAGCACAGTCTCGTGACGAAGAGCGTCTCACGCAAAGATTGACAGATATGTTGGGTGCTGAGGTAAAACTTAAGCACAAAAAAGACGGGCAGGGTAGTGTTGAGATCTTTTTTCACAGTCAAGACCAGTTAGCTGCTTTGATTAAACACATAGAAGCACAGGCTTAAGACAATACGCAAGCTAGTAGGACTGATTTATTAGTAACGACTATTTACGTATAAATCCATCTACGTAACAACTGTTTTTAAAAATATGGAAGAGAGCAAATATGTGGGAGTTAGTAAAGGCAGGCGGCTGGCTAATGACACCTATTGTCGTCTGCTCTATATTGGCATTGGTTATCATTATTGAGCGTAGTCATACATTGCAATTTAGCAAGACTGTGCCTAGCAGACTGCGTGAGCAGCTCATCACTCGCCTGCGCGAAAATGGAGATATCGGCCGTACACAATTGATGAATGTCAAAGAGAAGACAGCGCTTGGTGATATTTTGGCAACGGGGCTGCTCTATCGTCAGTACGGCCTAGAGTCTATGACCATGCATATGCAAAATCGTGCTAGCGTACAAGTCCACCAGCTAGAAAAAAATATCAATATGTTGGGTACAATTGGTGCCATTGCGCCATTGCTTGGATTATTAGGTACGGTATTAGGTATTATTTCTTCATTCTTAGCGATTACTGATGGTGCGATGCAAGATCCAACAATGCTTGCTGCTGGTGTCTCACAAGCACTAATTACCACGGCTGCTGGTATGATCGTCGCCATCCCAGCGCTTGTCGCGTATCGATACTTTCAGCGGCGTATCATCGACATCAATGCACAGTTCGAGACTCAAGCAGGGCTGATGATTCAAGAGCTATACGACTACCAATTGCTCGACAATACTTACGTAGCGGCACCTGCTAATAGTATGACTACTATTGATGAGCGTGCTACTGATCGATTAGATGTAGATAAAAGCAATATGGCGACAATATAATTGTCATAGTTTTGATCCTGAGTTTGATGCTCAAAGTACGTTCGTAATAGCAGGTAAGTAGAAGAGATTCATATGCGCTTTAGAAAACCGACTGTTGAGCCGCTTGAAATTAATCTGACGCCCATGATTGATTGCTTATTGTTTTTAATCGTCTTTTTACTACTGGCTACTTCTTTTAATCATTTTAGTCGTTTAAATATTATCCTTCCTGAAGCAGAAGGTGTGGCGCAGACAGAGCAAAAAAATAGTATAGAAGTAGCTGTACAAGAAGATGGCAGTTATTTGGTGAATGGTATTACGCTTGCTAGTAGTAACGAGGCTGAACTGACCAGCATGTTGCAGCAAGAAGCAGGAAGCAATCGCGATATGCTATTTGTCATCGCAGCGGATGCCAACGCTACCCATCAATCTGTCGTACGGGTGATGGATGTTGCTGGTAAACTCGGATTTTTGAACTTAAATATCAGCACCGTTGTCCCACTTGGTCAAACTTTGCCGCAATAATATTTGCCGCATCATTACTATAAACTGTGTATCAAGCACAGCCCATTCATGTCATGACACCTACATTGAGGCTTTTATGAGCCAAGCTTATACACCTGACTCTACAAAACCTTCTGCTAAAAAACCTTCAGCAGCCCCGTCTAATCCGCCAAAAAGTAAAACTTTACTGCGTCTATTAAAATATCTAAAACCGTATTGGTGGGCTTTGCTACTGACTGTTTTGGGCTTTGCTATCAACGCAGGAACTGAGATTTGGATTGCCAAGCTGTTGCAATACATTACTGATGCCATTAACCAAAGTGATCGAAGCAAACAGGCATTATTTCCATTACTCATCATTGCGCTATTTTTCGTACGCGGTTTGGGCAGTTTTTTGGGTAACTATTACTCGGCTTTGGTCTCACGTAATTTGGTTTATGAGCTGCGGGTCGAGGTTTTTAATAAACTACTGCGCTTGCCAAGTTCATTCTATTTGGCCAATCCTGCTGGTACGATCTCATCCAAGTTGATATTTGATGTTGAGCAAGTCACTGCTGCCAGTACAGACTCAATGAAGACCTTGCTGCGTGATGGTTTGACGGTTGTGGCATTGATAGGGTTTTTGCTTTATAGCAACTGGCGCTTGACTCTAATCCTATTTGTCGTATTGCCACCAATACTATGGCTCATTCGCATTGCCTCCAAGCGTTATCTTAAGCTCTCTAAAGGTATCCAAAAAACGATGGGTAGTGTCAGTCATATTACCAATGAGGTCATCAGTGGCTATCAGGTGGTAAAGAATTATGGCGGACAAGCATATGAAGCCGAGCGCTTTGATAAGACTTCAAAAAAGAACTTACGTCAAGGCATGAAGGTGGTCGTCACCAATAGCATCAATACCCCAGCAGTACAGCTGCTGATGGCGATAGCGATGTCGGTGGTGGTATGGCTTGCATTGAGACCTTCAGTTATTAGCGGTATTTCAGCAGGAGAGTTTATCTCTTATATTGCGGCAGCTGGTCTGCTCAGTAAGCCCGTCCGTTCATTGACTGATGTCAATCAAAAACTGCAAAAAGGCATTGCTGCTGGTGAGTCGATTTTTGCATTACTTGATGAGCCAGAAGAGGAAGACACAGGCACTATCAGCAAGGCGTTATCTGGTCAGATGTCTTTGGATAATATCAGTTTGGTATATCCAGATTCGACAGTTGCTCTACGTGATTTTACGTTAAATATAAAAGCAGGCGAGACGGTTGCATTGGTAGGACGAAGCGGAGCAGGCAAGTCCTCCTTGGTTAATCTCTTAACGCGTACTTTAGAAACCTCTTCAGGACAAATTACCTTAGATGGTGTGCCGATAGACCAGATTAAGCTAGAGAGCTTGCGCGCACAAATTGCGATGGTGAATCAGCAGGTTGTACTATTTAATACCACAGTATTTAATAACATTGCTTATGGGGGATTGGCCAACAAGAGCCAAGCTGAGGTCGAGGAGGCTGCAAAAGCGGCTTTCGCGCATGACTTTATCATGAAAATGCCAAACGGCTATCAAAGCGAGATTGGGGCCGAAGGGCTCCAGCTGTCTGGCGGCCAGCGTCAACGACTATCTATTGCTCGCGCGTTGTTAAAAGATGCGCCGATTCTGATTTTGGATGAAGCCACCAGTGCGCTTGATAATGAGTCAGAGTATTATATTCAGCAAGCGCTCGATAACGTCATGAAAAACCGTACGACGCTAGTGATTGCGCACCGCTTAACGACTATTGAATCTGCGGATCGTATTGCTGTGATGGATGGTGGTCAGATAGTTGAGCTTGGTACCCATAATGAGCTGATGCAGCTGCAAGGCCATTATGCGCAAATGTATGCTCGAGACTTTGAGTAGAATAGATTTATTTGATAAAGCGTCAACGCCTAAGCAGCGAATCGATAGGATACATGGCAATTATTTATGAGTATTGAGACGATAATTACTAATGCATGGCAACGTAAGGCCGCTTGGTTATGGCTGTTGCTACCTATTAGCTGGCTTTATGGACTGATCACCTTGCTTCGTCGTCACGCCTATAAAGTTGGGCTGCTATCAAGTTATCGCGCACCTATACCCGTCATGGTCATTGGTAATATCAGTGTGGGTGGTAGCGGCAAAACACCGCTCATTATCGCCTTGGTCAATCACTTGCAAAAACGAGGCATAAAAGTCGGCGTCATCAGCCGCGGTTATGGTGGTGATACGAGCCAAATGCCAGCATTGGTCAATGCTACCAGTTTGCCTAACGTAGTAGGCGACGAGCCATGTTTGATTGTTCATATGACAGGCGTTGCCATGGCAGTATGCCCGAATCGTCAGCAAGCGATTACTACCTTGTTGGATGCTGAACCTGATTTGCAATTAATTATCGCTGACGATGGTTTGCAACATTATGCGCTCAAGCGGGATATAGAGTGGATTGTGGTAGATGCCGCGCGAGGGTTTGGTAATGAGCAATTATTGCCAACCGGATTTTTGCGTGAGCCAATGTCACGACTAGAAGGTGCTCATGTTATTTATCATGAAAAACCAAATACAGACTCGGCTAAAAGTAGTAGTGAGCCACAGAGCTCTGAGCGCTTGACCATGCGTTTGCAAGCTGATGCATTGCAGCGTCTATGGAGTCTTCAATCATCTACCAAGCAAAGAGATAATGTCGTTCCTGCCAGTAATAGTAGAGTACATGCAGTCAGCGGTATCGGCTATCCGCAGCGTTTTTTTAATACATTAGAATCTCTTGGTTTTGACGTGATAGGGCATCCTTATCCTGATCACTATGACTTTAATTTGGCTGAGCTTTTACAATATAGCGATTATCCTATCGTCGTTACCAGTAAAGATGCGGTAAAAATAAAAGCATTGTTGTCAGACTATACGGCGGAGCAAGCATCAAGTGATGAGTATGCACAGCTCGTTAGCAGGTTGTGGGTTTTGCCTGTGACGGCCGTATTATCCGATAACTGTTATGACAATCTAAACCAGCAATTAAAAGCTTTGGGTATTGAGGCTGACTCTGATGTTGGTACAAAAACGCCATCATAGATAATAGTCAATACGTCAAACTGACACAATTTTTAGGAATAAACCATGTCGCTTGTCACCACACCTGCCAAAACCCATATTGTGATTCCTGCACGCTTTAAGAGCACACGGTTACCCGGTAAGCCATTATTGAGCATTCATGGCAAACCGATGATACTTTGGGTGGCTGAAAAGGCAAAAACAGCAACCTTTGCTGACGATATGTGTATTGCAACTGATGATGAGCAAATTGCAAAGGTCTGTATCGATGCCGGTTTTGATGTTGTGATGACAAGTAGCGAGCATGCTTCAGGCACTGACCGCTTGGCGGAAGTGGCGGCTATCAAAGGCTGGGCTGATCATGATATTGTGGTCAATATGCAGGGTGATGAACCTCTTGTGCCGCCCTTACTGCTTGAGCAAGTGCAGGCGCTTTTGGTAGCGGATGAGGCCAGCGTCATGGCGACACTCTGTGAGCCTATCGATGATTACGATACATTCCAGCGACCTTCTGTGGTAAAGGTAGTCAGCCAACATACGAATAATTTGCAGCGCGCGCTTTATTTTAGTCGAGCACCGATTCCTTGTGATCGTGATGTCGTATTGGCGGATGACAATCAAAGACAGCCACCGAAGAACGCATATCGTCATTTGGGTTTATATGCTTACCGCGTTAGTTTATTACAGCAGTTTGTTGCATGGCCACAGACGCCACTTGAGCAGCTTGAAAGCCTAGAGCAGCTACGAGTGCTAGAAAACGGTAAGCTTATCGCCATTGCAGAAGCTGCTTGTCAACTGCCGGCTGGTGTCGATACCCAAGAGGATCTAGACCGTTTAAATGCCATGAGCTTGGCTGATTTTCAAAACCCCGCTAAATAATGGTTTGAGCAAGCGCTCGCACATTATCCAGAGTATCGTTAGCGTGCCGCATCCTAAATATCTAAAAACGTGATAGAGCCATTGTTATGAATGATCTGACAGCAAATGTAGGCGCGCAAGAGCGTTCAGATAGTATCTATTTTGCGCCCTTATTGCCATGGCAACAGACATTGTGGTCGCAATTGACTCAGCGAGTATTGACTCAGCAGTCCTTGCCGCATGCATTGCTCGCTGCTGGTATGCAGGGAATGGGTAAACGCGCCTTTGTATGGCGGTTGGTGGCTTGGCTATTATGCCGCGAGCATGATACGAATCCACTAGGCGCATGCGGCACGTGTGAAAGTTGTCAATGGCTCAAGTCGGGTACTCACCCAAGCTTGCAAGTGCTGCCAATCGTGAGTATGCCAATCAATGCGGATAGCGACACCCTCCAAGACAAATCAAGCAGCGCAAAAGACAAAAAAGCCACTAAGAGCACCAGCAACAGCGCGCTTAAAATCAAAGTGGATGACATTCGTGCCTTGCAGCCTTTTATCTATCAAGGCGGGCAAGGAATGCGCATCTGTGTGTTAGATCATGCTGAGCAAATGACCGTCGCCGCTGCCAATGCGTTACTCAAAACCTTGGAGGAGCCGCAAGCGCAAGTTCATCTATTTTTAATCAGTGACACGCCTGCTCAGCTGCTTCCGACCATCAAGAGCCGTGTACAACAGCTGGCATTACAGACTATTGAGCCTGCAGTCGCCATGGATTATGTAACGCAGGCACTTGGGGCGACGGTCAACCGTGAAGCCGTGAGCCCAGCCGGGCTTCGCCAGCTTATACAGCTGGCTAACGGCGCGCCGCTCGCTGCGATCGCCTTGGCCAACGCTCCATGGTATAGCAAGCGTGCCTTGTGGCTGACGACTTGGCTGGCGCTGCGAAGTGGCAAACGTAGTAGCGTGGCGGCTAGTGACTATTGGCAAAAACAGCTGAGTATTAAAGAGTTTATTCAACTGTCTGAACAGATGCTCCTAGACATAAAGCGCATCTGCCTAGGACTGAGTGAATTACAAACAGATATCAACCTATCAGAAGCATTAGCCTCTTATCAACCCGATGCTCTCAACCTAGAAGTATTCGGCGATAGTTTGCAGCAGACCAAAGTTGCACTGCAACAAAATGTGCAAGAAAAATTTGCTTATGATAAGCTAATGCAAGAATTGGCCTGCTTGTAGGAGTGGTGACATAGCCTTTGTGAGCTATTGGAACTTATTGATATAAATCGCTTTTGTTTATATCTCACAATCATTTATAAAAATATATTTGACCCAATTGATAAAGGAAGCTGATTATGGCAATGCCAGGACGCGGCGGGATTTTAACCTGCCATATTGAGACTATCGAAACGTTGTATGCCAGCTATCTGTCTTTTGTGAATAATGGCGCTTTGTTTGTGCCCTCTGATCAGCCGCAGCAACTGGGTAATGAAGTTTTTATTGCTGTTACACTGCCCAACTCTAGTGAGCGTTTGCCCATGAATGGTAAGGTTGTTTGGATCAACTCCAAAACGCAGAGCGGTCGACCAGCAGGCTTTGCTGTGCAAATTGGTAGTGATATCGCAGGACAACGAATCAAAAACGAAGTTGAGCGTTTATTGGCTGGTAAAATAGATAGCCTGCAATCCACTTATACCATGTAGCCCATACCACTTAACCCAAAAACCTAGGCGTCTTTATCGATGGTCATCATGGCTATATTGTATGGTTAATAAAAAAGCCTTATAACTGTATAAGGCTTTTTTTAGGATATATATCCGTGAGTGCTAGTAGCGCGACGGTACGTACATATCATCAGGAATAGGCTCGCGGTAGTATTCGTCATCACGTTTGCGACTGGGCAATTCAACTTCCTCACGAGGTATCTCTTTATAAGGAATCTGGTCGAGCAGATGTGCAATACAGTTGAGCCTAGCGCGCTTCTTATTGTTGCCTTCAACTACCCACCATGGGGCCTCAGGGATATGAGTGCGCTCAAACATGGTCTCTTTTGCTTTGGTATAATCTTCCCAGCGCCTACGGGATTGTAAGTCCATCGGCGAGAGTTTCCACTGTTTTAGCGGATCGTATATTCGGCTCATAAAGCGTGCATGCTGCTCATCGTCAGTAATAGAAAACCAGTATTTCACCAAGCGAATGCCTGATCGCACAAGCATGCGTTCAAACTCTGGCACTGACTGGAAAAACTCCTCATATTGCTCATCAGTACAAAAGCCCATGACGCGCTCGACACCGCCGCGATTGTACCAACTGCGATCAAACAAAACGATCTCACCTGCGGCTGGCAAGTGTGCCACATAGCGCTGAAAATACCACTGGGTTTGCTCGCGTTCAGTAGGAGCAGGTAAGGCGGCAACACGGCACACGCGTGGATTTAGCCTTTGGGTAATACGTTTGATAGCGCCCCCTTTACCCGCAGAATCTCGCCCTTCAAAGATAACGACGATACGCTCACCATTTGCGACCACCCAGTCTTGCAGCTTGATAAGTTCTCGCTGCAATCGTACCAACTCATGGAAATAAGTACGCCGATCCAGTTTTTCTTGCTCACTCATCTCACGACCATTGAAGCGAAAGTCACGTGCATAGTCATCTATTTCGTTTTCTAGCTCTTCATCATAGGTATCGATAAGGTCTTGATGCATTTTTCGACGTAGCTCATCATCAAGAATGTCTTTTTCGATGCGCTCAGCCAAGATGGCTTGTTCTCGGTTGTATTGATCTAATTGCTCCTGGGTGGTGAGTGATTGAAAGTCTGTGGTTGTAATGGGTTTTGTCGTTACCAATTTATCAGAGCCAAAAATGATTTGTCTCATTTTTCTTAATAGAAATTTTTTTTTAAGTAGAAATTCTGTCTTACCCATAAATATTACCTTTGTTTGGCGTGTCAGCTTTTTTAAGAGGTTACTATCTAGGTCGGTTCTATCATAGCAAAGTACAGACAATAAAAAATGCCCTTTAACTATTTAAAGGGCATTTTTTATGAGAATAGATGAGCTGATAAAAATGATGAATCAAGTACTCATTTTCATTCGTTACTTACCGAACTTATTTTTCTAAGATGCAAGTCACGCCTTGACCGCCAGCGGCGCAAATAGAGATTAGCGCACGGCCTGAGCCTTTTTGGTCAAGTAGTTTCGCAGCGGTGGCTAAGATACGACCACCGGTCGCGGCAAATGGATGACCTGCTGCTAGCGATGAGCCATTCACGTTTAGCTTGCTGCGATCGATCGAGCCTAGTGGCGCATCAAGACCTAGGCGCTCTTCACAGAATGTCTCATCTTCCCAAGCGGCGAGTGTCGATAATACTTGTGAGGCAAACGCTTCATGAATCTCATAGAAATCAAAGTCTTGTAGCGTGAGGCCAGCGCGCTCAAGCATACGTGGTACCGCATAAGCGGGTGCCATGAGTAAGCCTTCGGTAGTACCAGATTTACCGATAAAGTCTACCGCTGCTGTCTCTTGGTGCACGATATAAGCCAGTGGTTTTAAACCATGCTCTTTTGCCCATTCATCAGTACCCAATAGGACACAAGATGCGCCATCAGTCAGTGGCGTTGAGTTGGCAGCAGTCATCGTTGGATTGGCGTTCTTTTTGCCAAATACGGGCTTTAGCTTACCCAGTTTCTCTAGCGTGGTGTCTGGACGTAAGTTGTTATCACGAGTCAGACCTTTGTATGGGGTGATCAAGTCATCAAAGAAACCTTCGTCATAAGCGCGTGCTAGGTTTTTGTGACTGTTAAAGGCAAGCTCGTCTTGAGCTTCACGAGTGATGTTCCACTCAAGTGCTGTAATCGCTTGATGCTCGCCCATCGATAGACCAGTGCGCGGCTCGCCATTTTGCGGTGAGTCAATCAAGTCTTTTGGATTTAGACCCATCAATGCCTTTAGGCGTTGCTTGTTGTCTTTGGCGGCACCAAGCTTGATCAGTACTTTACGCAGACCATCACCAATAGCGATAGGCGCATCTGAAGTAGTATCTACGCCGCCTGTAATGGCTGAATCGATAATACCCAGTGCGATTTTGTTCGCAGAAGCAAAGGTCGCTTGTAGGCCAGTTCCGCACGCTTGTGAGATATCATAGGCTGGTGTGTGTGGGTTCAGCGCTGTGTTCAATGTTGCTTCACGAGTCAGGTTGATATCACGGCTTAGCTTCATAACGGCACCAGCGACCACTTCGCCGATGACTTCGTCTTGTAAGTTGTAGCGCTCAACCAAGCCGTCTAGAGCCGCAGTCAACATATCTGTATTGCTGACGTCAGCGTATGAGCCATTTGAGCGAGCAAATGGAATACGGTTACCACCTAAGATTGCCACACGATTCTGGTTTGTAGCAGGTTTGGTTTTACTCGCTTTTTTAGTTGCAGTCGCTGGTTTTTTAGCTGCTGTGGTTTCTACTTTTTCATCATCTGGTTGTTTGCTAGTGGTATCTTTAGTCTCTGAGTCGTTGGTATCAGTTCCTTTAGCGTCAGATTTTTTAGTAGCTGGCGCTTCTTTTTTTGTGTTGTCAGCTTGTGTGCTATCAGCCTTGGTATCGTTTGCCTTAGTATCAGCTTTAACGTCAGCAGTTTTAGCAGGTTCATTGTTTTCAGCAATTTCTTGTGGTTTTGCATCGCTGGCTTTAACAACAGTGCTTTCGACAACTGGACTATCAGGGTGGTTATTTTTATTACTCATAATATTATCCTTAAAAAGTATGGGCAGAAAATTTGAAGGGTAAAAATAAAAAAAGTGGCAAAGTCATGTTAAGCAAAAATCAAATATTATCATCTATCACCTAGTGTCGCTGTGTATGATAAGTCGTTTTGTGCTCGTTTAATGTATGTCTTTAGCAAACGATGTGTCGCTTGTATAAGTTCAATGACAGCTTTAAGCGTACTGGTTAAGGCGCTGATAGACTGGCGAGTACCAACGAATATCAGATAGTAGCATTGCATAATGATATGTTTGATAATATATTGTTATCAATAATTATGTTTGCCATAACTTATACGTCAGATTTTAACATGTTATGATGGTCAGCAAGTGGGTAAAAAGTCGTCAGCTTGTATACTGACTTGTTTACAGATTGTTGTAGACATTGTCTGTTTTTGGACATGTTTCTAATGGCAGTGTATAGTTTGGCCAGTTTTAAAATGATTTACCAAATATCAATAATTACAATGTTGATGAGTCTATATAATAGGCGTATTACATTTAGTGTTTACTATTATTTCAACCATTTATTATTTATAGGGAATATATTATGTCAGACCGTTATGGTGATTTTGTTCAATCTTCTATTGGTAAAAAAGTCGCAAAGAATTTAGGTTTGCCAATGCCAGTGACGCTTGATCGTTTTGAAAGCGGTGAGCGTTTGGTTCGTGGCAGTGTACTAGTTGGCCGTGCTAATGGTGAGGACAAAAGCATTAGTGAATCTGTTGCACGTATTTTGTTAGATGTGCATGCTGATGTATATGTAAACAGCAGTGATGATGTTAAAGACGCTCTTGCTGATGCAGGCGTTGAAGCAAAAGCCAATACAGGTGGTGACGATCAGTTCAAAGTATTGCTTTTTGATGCAAGTAATATCAGCAATGCAGATCAGCTAAAAGAAGTGTACGAGTTTTTTCATAGCGTTGCGCGCCGCGTAGAAAAGTCAGGTCGAGTGATCGTTATTGGTCGTACGCCAGAGGACATCACTGATATCGAAACTGCCATGGCACAACGGGCACTTGAGGGCTTTGTAAAATCAGTAGGCAAAGAGTTCAAGCGCGGCATTACAGCTCAGCTTATCTATGTAGAAACAGGCGCTGAGCAAAACCTAGACTCGACCTTACGCTTTTTCACTTCAGCACGTTCAGCTTATGTCTCAGGACAAGTGGTACGCGTGAGCAAGGGCGACTCAGTTGACGTCGATTGGAATCAGCCTCTAGGCGGTAAAACGATGCTAGTGACGGGCGCAAGTCGCGGTATTGGCGAAGCAATTGCTCGCGTCTTGGCTCGCGAGGGCGCACATGTAATCTGTCTTGATGTACCGCAGCAGCAAGCTGACCTACAAAAAGTTGCTAGCGAAATCAGTGGCTCTGTATTAACAGTAGACATCACTAGTGATGACGCTGGTGCAGAAATCGCAGATGCGGCGCAAAAGCGTGGTGGTCTGGATTCAGTCATTCATAATGCTGGCGTGACTCGTGATAAGACATTGGCCAGAATGGATGAGAAAAAGTGGGACATGGTCATCGATATTAACTTGGGCAGCATTGCTAAGCTGAATCGCTACTTGCTTGATAATGACGTGCTAAAAGAAAACGCCCGTATCGTCTGTGTGTCATCTATTTCAGGTATCGCTGGTAACATGGGTCAGACCAATTATGCCACTTCTAAAGCGGGTGTTATTGGCTTGGTTAATGCGACTGCTAAGCAGTTAGAAGACAACGCAAAAGGCATGACCATCAATGCAGTAGCACCAGGGTTTATCGAAACACAAATGACGGAAGCGATTCCGTTTGCTATTCGCGAAGCTGGTCGTCGTATGAATTCAATGAGCCAAGGCGGTTTACCAGTTGACGTGGCTGAGACCATTGCATGGTTGGCTTCACCTGCTTCGGGTGGCCTAAATGGCAACACAGTTCGTGTTTGTGGTCAAAGCTTACTTGGCGCATAATACTGATTTATTAGTGAGACTATGTGGCAAATGAGGAGAAGGTAGCGTGATGGTATTATCCCTTGTTTTTGATTTGCCTCACATATGCTTACGAAATATTTGCTGATAATTTGTAATAAAGCTGCCCACGGGTGGCTTTTTTATGATAAAAACACAAGAGCCATCAGCCAAACTATTTTTTGCTATTAAAGATACTTGCAAAATTGATTGAATATAGTACTCATTGATAATAGGTATCAGTCAATGACTGCTCAATGTCTCTAGATACGTTAAAAATCTTGTTCAAGCCACATTTAGGATTTACTTATGCCAGACACCCATTATGACGCGTTGCCAAAAGCGCACACTACCTATGCCAATATCGTCAAAAGCTTACTACCGATTGGTAACAGTGGCAAAGTCAGTAAAGATCAATTGCCACAGGCCACCTATTACGTCGATGATTTGCATATCGATCATGATAATCTAAACGACTATCGTAAAATTTGTGGCTTTGCTGATAATGGTAAAGTTCCAGCGACGTACTTTTCAGTACTATCACAGACTCTACAGATGAATATGATGGTCAAAGAGCCGTTTCCGTTTGCGATGTTGGGTCTGGTACACGTAGACAATAGCGTCACGCAGCATCGTCCTATCGGTGAGCGCGAAACGGTGTCCATGTCGGTCTCTTTTGATAACTTGCGTGACCATGCTCAAGGTCAGCAATTTGACTTTGTCACCACGGTCAAAGTAGAGGACAAAGTAATTTGGGAAGGAACGTCAACTTACCTATCACGCAGCAAAAAAACGGCCAGCAGCAAAGATAAAAAAAGCACACCGCGTCCAGTTGCTGTGAAGCCAGAAGTAGGTAAAAAAGACGTACACAGTATTTTTGAAGTGCCAGAAGATATTGGTCGCCGTTATGCTTTTGTTTCAGGTGACTTTAACCTGATTCATTTGCACCCACTATCAGCGCGCGCGTTTGGCTTCCCTAAAGCGATTGCACACGGCATGTGGTCAAAAGCTAAGTGTCTTGCTCTAATGGATGAGCTGCCTGATGCTTATACCGTTGATGTTTCTTTCAAGTTACCGATCTTTTTGCCAGCAGAAGTGGAGCTTATTGCGCAGCCAATCGCTCAGCTTGAAAGTGTCGGCGATACCTGTGATTTTGGCTTATATAGCTCCAAAAACAGTAAGCCACATTTGGCGGGTGTCGTGACGTTAAATAGCAAGTAGCAAGCATTGTACGACGTATTCAAACCGATATCTTAATAGCCATATTTAACCAACACGTTTATCATTATGACTGCACAAAACATGAATTCACAAAATAGCGCGACAAGTACGGATCAAGCTGACAGATCAATGACTATTGATACAGTAGCTGCTAATGACAACGCTGTCACTGATATCTCAAGTGATGACCATAGCGATTCTGACAATGGTGTTGATTTGTCTGTTATTCTTGAGCCTTATTTTCATCCGGATGCCAATACTATTGTGTGCGGCGCGTTAAATGAGGAAAAAGTCGCCGCTCTAGCAAAAGCTGGCGTTGAGTTGGTGATTAATTTGCAGTCAGAGGATGAGTTGAGTTTTAATGAATCAGCGGCCGTTGAGCGTGCAGGAATGAGCTATGAGCACCTGCCTATTAATGGCGCTGAAGAGCTAAAGCAACTTAAAATATTGGCGTTCGATAATATATTGCGTCAGTATCATGGTAAAAAGATGGCTATACACTGTGGTTCAGGCAACAGGGTAGGGGCTGCCATTGCACTACGCGCAGGCTGGTTGCGTGGTCGCAAGATGGATACGGCTATGGAGCGTGGACGTAGTCACGGCTTGACCAAGCTTGAACAAGAAGTCCATAATCGCTTGCTAGTACCGCGCTAAATTATCATAATAATTGAAGCATAAAAAGGCGACCGATAGGTGGCCTTTTTTATTGGTTATCAATGCATTTATACTGATCTCCAATATCTCTATAACGCATGTACCCAACTGATTTTAATAAGAGGTCAGTTCACAATACTGAAGCAAGGTAGCAATGATGGACGACAACAAGCAAAATAATGATAAAAATATCGATACATCTATGAGCATAGATTTACAACGCCGCTTACAGCATTTATTGACAGACTTACAGCTAGATGACGCGCCAGCTGGTGGTGCTGTGGTTGTGTATCAGGCAGGCAAGTGTATTGCACAGGCAAGCACAGGTATGGCGCGTTTGGATGCATCATGGCAGTCTGATACGCTTGCCATCAATTTTTCTACCGGTAAAGGCATCTTAGCGACGCTACTGCACGTGTTGGTATCACAGAAGCTGCTTGGTTATGATGTACCTATTGCTCACTATTGGCCAGAGTTTGCCGCAACAGGTAAAGACAAAATTACCTTGCGACAGGTGATGTCACATCAGGCGGATTTGTTTTCGATCACCAGTATCGATGTCGATAGTGACACGATGCTCGATTGGCGCGTTATGCTGAATCATATTGAAGAAATGCCTATCACAGCACCTGAGGACGCCGCTGTATATGACAGCGCTTATAGCGCGTTGGTCTATGGTTGGGTACTTGGCGGTGTGATAGAAGCCGTAACGCATATGTCATTAGCCGAAGCTTTACGTCAGTATCTAACCGAGCCTTTAGGTATTGCAGACAGTTGCTATTTTGGTGTACCAGATAGCAAAGTAGATCAAGTAGCAAAGCTTGCCAAAGACTTTGAGTCATCAAATGAGGATAGCGTACCACTGCGTAACAAGCGCCAAAAACCAACCCTAAAATCCGACTCACCAAGCACCTTACATACTTATGCAAGTCTGCCTAGCTATTATTGCTGGCAACAGAAAATGCTCAATGATGAGCGTACAGCTGAAACGCAAAGTAGCCTTAACGACGATCTGGACGATAAAAATATTGATAACATACAACCTGTATTAAATACTGCGCGTATTAATAGCCTATATTTTAATACCAGTCAGCTCAATCTTAAAAACTATAAAGCAGCGCTCATTCCTGCCGGAAAACAAGCACTTGATTATCACAATCGCAAGACACTACAGGCAATCATTCCCGCTGCTAATGGCGTCGCTTCAGCGGATGCGCTAGCCACTATCTATGCTATGTTGGCCAATGGTGGGGTTTGGCAAGGGCAGACGCTAATTGATAGTGCTACGTTTAAGCAGCTCTCCGCAATACAAGTCACAGGCCTAGATGCTGTCATGCCAGCGCCTATGCAGTGGCGACTGGGCTACCACAGATTATTCAGTATATGCAGTGGTAACGACACTATCGATAATAGCATTGATCCAGCACTATCAGGGTTTGGGCACATGGGATATAACGGCTCAGTCGCTTGGTGTGATCCTACGCGTCAACTGTCATTTGCCTTTATCCATAATTTTGATACCACCATGCTCAACGATATTCGTCAGTTTGCATTGACAGAAGCGGTTCTGGGCTGGGTTGATGAAGTACGCTGATAAAGGCAATTCTATAAATGAATCCACTTTATCAATGATAATAACAGCATGAGTGGTTAATGATGCTCTTTTGGTGTCATTTTAAGTAGCCTTGTTGCGCTCAGACCATGGATGAAGATGGAGGTCAGAATCACAATCGAGCAGACAATCCATAGTTTGAGCGCATCATCCTCAGCAAAGAAATCTGTGTTGAGCGCATAAGACAGATAGTACAAAGTACCAATACCGCGTATACCTAGTGCTGAAATTGCGTATTTTTCAGTACGGGGTAAATGAAGTCCTGATAACGCGATAAATCCGCCAATTGGGCGTATGAGTAGTAGGAAAGTAAAACTGACGATATACACACGCCATGTTAGCTCAACACCAGCTTGCAAACCTTGACCCAAGAACATACCAAAAATAACCAGTACTAACGACATCAACAAACCTTCTGATTGCTCAGCAAAATCGTGTAGTTTTTGATGGTAGGAGTGCTCACATTCTGAACGCCTAAATGCAAATGCAGCGACGAAGACAGCGATAAAACCATAGCTGTGCACATACTCTGCGACACCATATGCCACCAAAGTCAGAGCAATAACTACATATCCTTGCGATATCGTGGTCTCACGGGTGTGTTTAGAAAATACTACTTTGGCCATCGCCTTACCAACCAGCACACCAACCAATACCCCTGCGCCAATCTTCCACAAAACATCATGGGTGAACCATGACCACAGCATCTCACTGGTAAAAGCGTTTCCTTCACTAAAAGCTTCCGCAATTTTAATCGCCAAGTAAACAAAAGGAAAAGCCAATCCGTCGTTTAACCCTGCTTCTGAAGTCAACGTAAAGCGAGGTGTGTCTTCTCTTCCTGTATTAGGGGGGCCCACCTGAATACTAGATGCCAGAACAGGATCGGTAGGTGCTAATACCGCACCCAGCAAAATAGCAGCGCCAAGGCTCAAGCCAAAGGCATAATAGCCTAACCCTGCCATCGCAAAAATACCGATGGGCATCGTAATGAGTAAGAGCCTAACCGTCGGTCGCCACAGCTGCCAAGAGAAATCAGTATCAATTTTGATACCCGCACCAACCAATGAGACTAAAATGACAATTTCAGTCAGTTTTTCGATGATTATTCCATTATTGATAGGGTCCAAAAACGATAGAGACGTCCACCAGTAACCCATCATCAAGCCAAAACTCACTTGTAGCATAGGCAATGATATCGAGGTGCGTTTAAAGATAACAGGAAACAATGCCCCTAATAAAAAGGCGATACCGCAGATTAATAAAAATAAATTGTAGTTCTCAATCATAAGGTTTTCGCACGTTGTTATATTTTAAGGAATTGTTTTGAGAGGTTTGCTTTCGATATTGATAATGGTTGGTATAGATGTTTAATATCTAGCCTGCAATATGACTTATCATAACGATAAAAAAGAATTATTACCGAAAGAAATAGTTATCAGAACGACAGATGCGTTGTTTTTTGGTGAAAAAAAAGCCTGCATGGCGCAGGCTTGATAGATTTTTATAAATAAGTTATGAAAACGAAGGGTTTAGATAGAGTTCTTAGCGCTCAACTTGGCTTACGTCGCGCACAGCGCCAGTGTCCGCACTGGTCGTCATTGCAGCATAAGCACGTAATGCCGGCGAGACATGACGATCACGACTGACGGGTTTCCATGCGTCGCGACCGCGTGCTTCCATAGCTTCTCGGCGTGCGGCTAAGTCTGCATCACTGACTTGCATGTTGATAGTACGATTTGGAATGTCGATGTGAATGCTATCACCTTCTTCAACCAGACCAATGGCACCGCCTTCAGCAGCTTCTGGGCTAGCATGACCGATTGATAGACCGGATGTGCCACCAGAAAAACGACCATCAGTGAGTAGGGCGCATTCTTTACCCAAACCTTTTGACTTCAGATACGTCGTTGGATAGAGCATCTCTTGCATACCAGGGCCACCTTTAGGGCCTTCATAGCGGATGATGACCACATCGCCTGCAACGATTTTGTCGTCTAAAACTGCCGCGACAGCTGCATCTTGTGATTCAAAAATACGTGCGCGACCGGTAAAGGTTAAGATACTCTCATCGACACCAGCGGTTTTGACCACGCAGCCACGCTCGGCAATATTGCCATACAGTACAGCCAATCCACCATCTGCAGAGTAGGCGTGTTCGGCACTACGGATACAACCTGACTCACGGTTGACGTCAAGGTTTGACCACTCTTTTGATTGTGAAAACGCCTCGGTGGTGCGAACGCCACCCGGTGCAGCAAGGAAGCGCGCGCGTGCCTCATGGTTATCACGATTCATGATATCCCATTTATCAATCGCTTCTTTCATTGTCGTACTATGGATAGTCGGTACGTCAGTTTTCAACAATCCCGCACGATCAAGTTCAGCCAACAAGGCAAAGACACCGCCCGCACGATGCACGTCTTCCATATGGAATTTTTGTGAGGCAGGGGCTACTTTTGCTAGGCATGGCACACCGCGGCTTAGACGGTCAATATCAGCCATTTTAAAATCAATCTCAGCTTCATTGGCCGCAGCAAGTAGATGCAAGATCGTATTGGTTGAACCCCCCATGGCAATATCTAAGCTCATCGCGTTCTCAAAAGCGGCTTTGGTCGCGATTGAGCGTGGTAATACTGAATCATCATCTTGCTCGTAGCGACGTTTCGCAAGCGAGACAATAGTGCGTCCCGCTTCCAAAAACAGCTCACGGCGTAGTGAATGAGTAGCGAGTAGCGAGCCATTACCCGGTAGGGCCAAGCCTAACGCTTCGGTCAAGCAGTTCATCGAGTTGGCAGTGAACATCCCAGAGCACGAGCCGCAAGTCGGGCAAGCTGAGGCTTCGATAGCAGCGACATCTTCATCACTGATGCTGTCATCAGCCGCGTCCATCATTGCATCGACGAGGTCAAGTTTACGAATGGCACTGCTGTCATTACTATCGGTATTGTGGCTCTTACCAACGGTGCTGGCTAGGATTTTGCCCGCTTCCATTGGGCCACCTGAAATAAATACCACAGGTATATTAAGACGCATTGCCGCCATTAGCATACCCGGTGTGATCTTATCGCAGTTAGAGATACACACTAGCGCATCTGCACAATGCGCATTGACCATGTACTCGACCGAATCAGCGATCAAATCACGACTTGGCAGAGAATACAGCATACCGCTATGACCCATGGCGATACCATCATCGACCGCAATGGTGTTGAACTCTTTTGCAACGCCGCCAGCTTGCTCAATCTCGCGTGCGACCAGCTGCCCAAGATCTTTTAGATGCACATGGCCGGGTACAAACTGGGTAAAAGAGTTGGCAATCGCAATGATTGGCTTGTCAAAGTCGCCGTCAGTCATGCCGGTGGCACGCCATAATGCGCGCGCGCCTGCCATATTACGACCGCCGGTAGAGGTTTTTGAGCGATAATCCATGTGATATTCCTTACAAATAGGCGGGGTTGTTAAAATCTGCACCCTCAGTTCTGATAAGGATAGTGTGCTTTTTATAGAGGGTGAGGACTAGTGAATAATACTAATTCGTTACCATACCATTAGATATGAATAATAAAAAATCATGTGCCAATAATAATGAAGTTATAACCATAAAAGATGGGTAAAAATGGACTATTCAAGACGCGCTAAGATGGCTTTTTCAAACCAAGGTAGTTCAGCTTTATCGGCTTCTAGCTTCATAATAACTGCCAGCGCATGGGTGGCCAGTAGTTGTTGATAGTCACCACTTGCCTCAATCGTCAATAGCGATTCGGCAGGTAGCTCTTGCGTATTAGAGTTTTGCTCGTCAATACTGATTAATATCTGCTTATTATTTTTATAAAGGACGTCTACACGACCAAAAAACTGCCAGTCTTCAAAAGCGGCAATAATAGCGTCGGCGGCATCCTTAGTATAGATTTGCTGCGTCTTTTTGCCTGTATTGGTCCAATGCAGACGAACGGCTAACTGCAATGCCTCACTAAATACCACCAATGAACCCATAATTTTTACATGCCAAGGACTGGTCAGCAGCTCCTCGTCAATGCCAATTAACTTGGCAGCTTCGTGAGCTGACATAGGTGTATTGAATTGAAGCAGTAATTCAGGTGTAAGCGGATGCGACTGCTTGACGGCATCGTCTAAGCTATCATAATGATACAGAAAAGGCAGTGGCAAATCTTGCGTGACGGTCTTTTTGATGATTTTACAGTTGTGTATCTGCCAGCCAATCGCCTTGTCAGTCAAAGCTTCTGCTAAGATAATAGCGTTTGGATCGATAGTTTGAGTATTATTATCAGGCTCAGTACCAAGTTGCTCTAAGCCAGTACTATTAGGCGTAGAGATATTTGATTCAGACGTTTGGACACTGTCATTGGTTTGAGCATTGTCATTGAGTGTTGAAGACGGGTCGCCGTTATCTAGGCTATCTGATCTATTGGTCGGCAAAGTAGGCAAATCCATAAACATAGCGTTATTAAAATAGAGGGTTAATATAACATTTAAAAGGCATGGCCCGCCAATAAATTAGTAGGATAAGCTAGGGAGTGTACAGCTTGATTTTATCAACGACGGAAATGATAGCAACTTGTACTAAACTTATATTTCGTCCACTATATGACAAGCGCACTAAACCATTTTAAAAGCTTTTAAGCATCCAACAATCAAATAATCAAAGGAAAAAATAATGACTGAAGTAAATCAAAAGACTGCTTATGATGACAATAATATTTTTGCCAAAATGTTAGATGGTGATATTCCTTGTCATAAAGTCTATGAAGACGACAAAACCCTTGCTTTTATGGATATCATGCCGCAAGCCGAAGGTCATGTATTGGTGATACCCAAGCAAAAAGCGGTAGATTTGGTAGATCTTGAGCCAGAGTATGCCGCTGCTGTCCTGATGACTTCTAAAAAGGTTGTGCAAGCACAGCGTCAAGTGTTTGAGCGTGAAGGGGTTATTCAGATGCAGTTGAATGGCTCACAAGCCGGTCAAACGGTTTTTCATTATCATGTGCATTTGATTCCATCGAGTATTCACGAGTTAGGACGTCATGCAGTAACGCAGGCTGATCAAGGTGAGCTTGCAGATATTGCCAAGCGACTTGCTACAGCTATTAGTGCTGCCTGATATCGAGGCATAAATTGCTAGGATGATAGGTATATAAGATTGAAGGGCAACTAACAAGTTGCCTTTTTTATTGCCCAGTAATCATTGTGTAATAAACGTTAAGTTATTGTTGTAAACACGCGTTTATCTTGGGATTTGGCTAAAGTTTATGTTACATAGTATTCCCATCTACACAGAATGCGTCGGTATTATTGCTAACGTGCTGTTTTAATATTGATGACATCTATTGTTTGTAAATTGATATCTACTATGTTGATGAGTATCAGGGATAGGATTCTTTATCACTTATTTTTACGGATTTGAGGATACCACTGCTTATGAGTAACGGTTCACGCTCTACCATTTTACTACCAGTCTTTATACCCGCAGCTGTGATTATGCTGCTGTTGGTCATCGGTACCGCCATCAATCCTGAGGCAGCAGGGGCGCTGTTTAGCGATGTGCTTAGTTTTACGACCGAGACCTTCGGCTGGTTTTACATGCTGGCGGTGGCCCTGTTTTTGATGTTTATTATTGTACTGGCGTTTTCGTCTTATGGCAGTATCAAGCTGGGCCCTGATCATGGGGAGGCGGAATACGGATTCCTTGAATGGTTTGCCATGCTGTTTTCGGCAGGCTACGGGATTGCGCTACTATTTTATGGAGTAGCGGAACCAGTGATGCATTTTTCTAGTCCGCCAATGTCTGATCCGCAGACCATTGCGGCGGCAAAAGAGGCGATGCAGATTGCTTATTTTCACTGGGGTTTTCATATTTGGGCGATTTATGGTGTCGTTGGTTTATCACTGGCATATTTTGCCTTTCGTCATGGTCTACCATTATCAATACGTTCGACACTGTATCCGATTATTGGTGACAGGATTCATGGCCCTATCGGTCATACGGTCGATGTGTTTGCGATATTGGGTACGATGTTTGGTATTGCCACCAGTCTTGGTCTGTCAGTATCGCAAATCAATGCAGGTCTAAACTACTTATTACCTGATATTATCCCCGTGAATACTACCATACAGGTCGTGGCGATTGCATTAGTGACATCGGCAGCACTGGTGTCCGTATTGGCAGGGATGGACAAAGGGGTAAAACGCTTGTCTATTCTAAATATGGTATTGGCAACCGCGTTGATGGTGTTTGTATTTGTAGTAGGGCCGACGATCTTTATCCTAAATGCCTTTATGGAAAATACGGGTAGTTATTTGGGTAATATCATTGAGCGTACCTTTAGCTTACAAGCGTACGAGAATAGCGATTGGATCGGTAGCTGGACCTTATTTATCTTTGCATGGACGATTGCATGGGCGCCTTTTGTCGGTCTGTTTATCGCCAAGATTAGCCGTGGCCGTACCATCCGTGAGTTTGTACTCGGTGTGATGTTGGTGCCAACGTTCTTTACGTTCTTTTGGTTTTCGGTGTTTGGTGATACTGCCCTACATATGATTATGGTCGATGGCTATAACTCACTCATCAGCGAGGTACAAAACAACCAAGCGATTGCTTTATTTAAATTATTAGAGCGGTTACCGTTTACCGAATTTGTGTCGTCATTGACTATTTTGTTGATTATTACGTTTTTTGTGACGTCATCAGATTCTGGCTCATTGGTGATCGATTCGCTAGCGGCTGGCGGGCGTAGTGATACGCCATGGTGGCAGCGCAGCTTTTGGGTAGTGACTGAAGGGGCCGTTGCCGCGGTGCTTTTGATTGCTGGCGGTCTCACAGCGCTACAAACGGCGGCAATCGTTAGTGCACTACCATTTGCGATTATCATTCTGATCTCCATGTTCGGTATGTGGCGCGCATTGCGTATCGAGGGACATCGTAATCAAAGTCTCGATCAAAATAACAAACTACCGCCGCACTTGCTTAAACCGTCTGCATGGCGTGAGCGCATCGACTATATGGCTGATAAGCCCACACGTGACAAGGTGCTAAACTACATCAAAGAAGTGGTGATGCCCTCGATGATGGAAGTGTCGTCTAAATTTGCAGAAACAGGTTGGACGACTGAGGTGAATTATGATGCAGCCAATAACCGTGCCGTGCTTGAGTTGCAACGTGGTGACGATGTCGAGTTTTGGTATGAAGTGCGCTTGTCTGAACATGAAGCGCCTGATTATTATACTGAAAGCAGCGCCGACACCTTGCCGCAAGAACACTATCATCGCGCTGAGGTGTATCTGCGCCGTGGTGGTCAGACCTATGACTTATACGGTTATAAGTCTGAATCGGTGATCAATGATATCATCGATCAGTTTGAGAAGTATTTGCACTTCTTGAATGTGTCACCTGATAGCCTACCGTGGCGTATGCAAGCGCATGATGATGCTATCACGCTAGAGCAGGGCAGTGTGCTTGATAAATAATGAATAGAATGTATCAAAAATGAGTAATGCTTATGCAAGCTATTCACGTTAATCGCTTGCAATAAATGTAAGAATCCTTAGAATAACGGCTTGTTTTCCTTACAAATCAAGCCGTTTTTTTATGTCTATTGATTCTCCTGTGTTACCTTCATCCTCGACTTCGTCCGACCATCCATTGTTGCAACCCTTAAATATAGGTGGTCTGACGATTGAAAACCGTTTGATGGTTGCGCCGATGGCGGGCGTGACGGACAATCCTTTTCGCCGATTGTGTAAGTCATTTGGCGCAGGTCATGCGGTCAGCGAGATGATCATCGCTGATACGGCACTTTATGCACGCAAAAAATCCCTGTATCGTGCCAATTTCGACAATGAGATTGCGCCTATTTCTGCACAGATAGCAGGCGCAGAGCCAGACAAATTGGCTGAAGCGGCTCGTTATCAAATCTATAATGGCGCGCAGATTATCGATATCAATATGGGCTGTCCGGCCAAAAAAGTCTGCCGTAAGCTGGCAGGCTCAGCGCTGCTGCAAGATGAAGATTTAGTAGCAAAATTGCTTGACGCTGCAGTCAATGCCGTTGATGCGCCTGTGACATTAAAAACACGATTGGGGTTTGAAAACGGTCGTGAAAACATCCTGCGAGTCGCTAAGCGGGCAGAGCAAGCAGGTATTGCCGCGATTGCGATTCATGGGCGTACGCGCGAGGATATGTATACGGGCGAGGCGCGTTATGAGTTAATACGCGAAGTCAAAGACAGCATTAGCATTCCTGTCATTGCGAATGGCGATATCGATAGCGCGCAAAAAGCGCAGCATGTTTATGAGATGACAGGCTGTGATGCGGTGATGATTGGGCGAGCCGCGCAAGGGCAGCCGTGGATATTTCGTGATATTGAGCATTTTTTACGCACAGGTGACGTGCTTGATGCCCCAAGTGTGAGCGAGATTAAGGAAGTTGTACTGGCGCATTTGCAAGAGCTGTATGACTTTTACGGCGAGTACTCCGGCTGCCGTATCGCCCGCAAGCATATTGCGTGGTATACGACAGGCATCCCCAACTCCAACGCTTTCCGTCAAGCGATGTATGGCGAGGAGAGTACAGCAGGGCAGTTCCGCGTGGTTGAGCGTTTTTTGCAGACGCATGAGTAGTAATGATCTGTACAGTTTCATCACGCTTATCATAAGCATAAATCACTGATACCTCTTTCAGCTCTATTGATTAAAGCTATATTTTATCAACAGGAGCGGCTTCGTTAAAAGGCATAGCATCAGGGTTTTTCTCAGATGTTGGCTTTTCTTTTTGCCAAGGGAATCGGCCTTCTAGCTCAACTTGTAGTGATAAACTCAAAAACGTACGAATAAGCACGATAATACCCAATACTAAGACTCTGCGTAATGTCGGCTCTGTCACCACCGTTGCCATAATGTCTGCGGCAATCAGTACCTCAAGTCCCAAAAGAATGGATTTGCCAACGGTCTGCCTGCTCTCTACATAGGTATTATGGTTCAGGCCGCCCGATATCCGAAATGCTTTGTAAAAGGCAAAGAGGAGTCCAAAGAACATAATCAAGACACCAATGACTTCGACTATCTTGGCAATCAAGTCAATATAATGGGTTAGGTTTCCGATCAAAATAATGTCTCCTCTGTATCAGTCAGCAAAAAGTATGGTGCTAAATATCGTCACTATTATATGATGATATATCACTATAAACCTCTAAAACCGTCAAGTTAACTATCAGCTATTGGTGTTTTGTTCACTGTATGCGATATTTTTTTGCTATGCTGTAAACGAATATTCATTGGCATAGGACAGACAAAAAGGACTTTTTATGGCTAATCCCTCGAAAAAAGCAATAACAAAAGCAGTAAAAGGCAAGAATATTATCATTACGGGTGCATCAAGTGGTATTGGCGAGCGTACGGCTTTTTTATTAAGTGAGTGCGGGGCGCATGTTATTTTGTTGGCGCGTACTGAAGACAAACTAAAAACCGTCAAAGAAAATATTGAAATATTGGGTGGCAGGGCCAGTTATTATCCATGTGACCTCACCAATATGGATGAGATTGAGAAAATCAGCGAACAAATTCTTGCTGATTTTAAACATGTGGATGTATTGGTCAATAATGCTGGTCGTTCGATTCGCCGTTCAGTCCATGAGTCGGTCAACCGTTTTCATGACTTTGAGCGCACCATGGAAATCAATTATTTTGGCGCGGTCAAAATTATTTTGGGTTTCTTGCCGACGATGATTAGCCGCCAAACAGGTCAAGTCGTCAATATCTCTTCGATTGGGGTATTGGCCAACAGCCCTCGTTTTGCCGCGTATGTGGCGTCAAAATCTGCACTAGATGCGTTTAGTCGTTGCTTAGCCGCGGAAGTCAAAGGCGATAATATCAAGGTCACCAATATCTTTATGCCTTTGGTACGTACCCCTATGATCGCCCCCACCAAGCTATACCGTTATATGCCAGCTTTGATGCCTGATGAAGCTGCATTAATGGTCGCAAAAGCGATTGTCCATAAGCCAAACAGTATTGCCAGTAATATGGGCAAATTCGCCTCAGCCACTTATTCGTTGGTGCCAGCATTTAACGTCGGTATTCAATCAATTGGTTATCGTATCTTCCCAAGTTCGACGGCAGCGCAAACGACTGATAGCAAGCCTAACTTTGCTCAGCGTGCCTTTGCTAGAATTCTTCCTGGTGAGCATCACTAAGATAGGTTTATTCTTAATTATTACGAAAACAAAAAAAGGATACGATGGTATCCTTTTTTAATACTGTAAAAATGGCTTAAATCCATATAGTTAAGTAGGGGAGTGGCAGCATTTTGTTCTTAGCAATTTACTTCGGTTAAAGTTTATTTACCATATATGGGCTTAGCGTGAGAATACGACGTGCTTTCGTCCTTCCATCATTACTAATGAATAGACTAATAGATAAAAGTTTGACAAAAAACCTAAGAAAATATTTATTATAATGAAATATTCAGAACCCACTAGAAAGCTTCTCATGATTCTTGAGTTTCCCGCTGAGGTAAAGCCAAAGAACATAAACCAACCTATATTTATAAGAAGTAATATTAATGCAGTTATAAGAATAGTTCTTTTGGGATTTTCACCGACTGCATGACTTAACTTATCTGGGTTTTTTGCTGCTAGTTTAAATTCCCTGACAACTTTGTTTGATACCCCTTTCATGAAATAAGTGAGAGTAATTATAAAAAATATTAATACAAAATATAGTATAACTGCATCGCTCAGCAACCTTATTCTACCCGAAGCTAATTCCATTGATTGTGCAAAGGGAGTAATACCTTGATAGTTTTTGTACTTGGAGCCTAGTATTAAAGAAGTGAAAAAAACTGCAAAAAACCCATAAAAATAAGCATAATTAAATGGCGATAAATCGTTTAATAGATTAACCATAGTTTTATGAGAAATATAATGATGCTCTTCTGTCATTTTTTATGTTCACCTTAATTTTTTTAGGCTATACCCCAACGGAACCAACTATCTCACCCTTCAAACCTATTAATAGACTACTTAAAACAGACTGGTATAATGGAACCACTTATAACAGACTAGCGAAACCAGCAGGCCTTGTTAGGCTTTTCTATTGTCCAGCCCGTGAGTAATAATACTCGCAGGCTACAGTATCAGCGATAAACGGTTCTATAAAAAGTATCGCGATCCAGTACGTTACTTAACCAAACACTCGCCACAATATCCAAAATATACCTATCATCAAGACAGCGATAACGAGTAATCGTTTTAGCCAATAAGGGAGTAAAGGTTTTTTATAACCCAAGTCATTGAGTTGACTGTCGACACCCGCTTGTAAGCTTTTAAACCCTTGCCCTGGCTGAGTAGATTTAACACGGTTTTTTACTAATGGACCAGGCTCATCTTCGATCTCTTGCTCTCTATCGAAACTAATGGCCTGATTGGGGATACCTTGTTTGCTGGCGATGGTATTGAGCTTTTGCTGTTGTTTTACTTTGAGTGCAGTCTCATAGGCATCAATCCTAGTTTTGGCTTCATCCATACTGATGTTTTCGTCTGCCGCCAACGTTTTGATGGCCATTACCAAGTTGTTTTTTTCGACCATCATGATGACGTCTTTTGGCAACTTGGTATTGACCGGCTTTTTGCTAGGGTCGGGGTTAAACATGGCTGTCCTTATTACGGCGTATGCGTGTGAATGAGTAGTCGCGTTTATTATAACCATTTTACATACAGAGTATTCAAGTTACACACAGAGTATTCAAACAAAAAAATACCGCGATCACATTGCGATCGCGGTATTTTGGTATTTATCTATGATTAGCATTTATGCCAATTTTAATAAATTATAGGTCTTTCCAGCGTTGGATAGATTCTTTGATGACTTCTTTGGCTTCGCTCACATCACCCCAAGACTCAACCACAGTAGTGCCCGCTTTTTTCAGGTCTTTATAGTGGCTGAAATGGAACTCTAGTTGGTTGATTAACTGCTTTGGCAGATCTTCTAGGCTGTTGTAAGCATTACCTGTGTCACGGTCGTCAGCAGGTACGACAACGATTTTGTCATCGACTTCGCCATCATCAACAAACTTCATGACACCGATGACTTTTGCTTTTAGGAAAATGCCAGTCGGTAGCGGCTGCTCAGTCAAAATCAATGCATCTAGCTCATCACCATCTTCGTCAAGCGTTTGTGGGATGAAACCATAGTTACATGGCTTAGCAAAAATCTGTGGGTCAATACGATCAAGCTCAAATACTGCCAATTCGCGATTCCACTCAATTTTATGACTGCTACCAGTTGGGATCTCTACTACTACGTTGATGATACCGCCGTCTACGTCGCCTGCGTCCAAAATTTTATTAAAATCTGCCATGAAATACTCCAATTTGCTTTTGTTTTAGAGGTTTGAATGATTGATTTAGCTAGGGATACTGCAAAATTTTTACCGCACCCGATTTGTACTGGGTGCGATTATAACAAGTTTGGTCCAAATTTTCTCTTAATGCTTAAGTCTAAGCGTGCAAGATATTATGCAAAAAAAGATTATGCAAAAATGGACTCAAAACTCACTTTGGCGCTATTGCTCGTAGTTCAATCAGTCCAGCATGACGCTTGGCGATATTGTCGATAAGTTTTTGAGTAACTATCTTGTAGTTTAATGTGTCGCTGATTTGTTGAGTCGTTTGTGTTTCTGACTCTTTTTGCTCTGAATCTGTCTGCATGGCCACAAAATCAGACAAGCGCAACATCTGCATCCCCGCATAACCGCAAGGATTGATAGCATTAAATGCTGACAAATCACAGTCTAAGTTAATTGCGATACCATGATAGCTAAAACCATGCTTAATCTTAAAGCCCAATGACGCTATTTTCCCAAGCATAATCTTGTCATCCAAAGAGTCGCTACTGGCTGGCATGCCATCTGCATCATCCGCCATATTCGTTACAGGTGACTCCGCATACAGATATACACCAGGCGCATCACGGCGAGCATGGGCGCTGATATGCTCACTGCTAGCAGATGGTGAGTGACGCAGACAATCATTTACCACATCCTCTATCGCCTGCTCAGCATGGGAGACCAGATGGCGTACACTCCAGCCCAAACTGTTTAAGTCAAACAACCAGTAAAGTACCAGCTGTCCGTGACCATGCCAAGTTACCTGACCACCGCGGTCGGTCTTGATGATAGGCGTGTCGGTGCGCTGCAAGATGTGTTCTTCTTTGCCTGCTTGTCCAAGCGTATAAACATCGTTGTGATCAACGATCCATAACTCATCAGGCGTGCGCAGTCCTTGCTGTTTTTTTAGATCGATACGTTCGAGAGTACGTGACAGCATGGCATCGAGAGTGGGAACATAATCGGCTGCTGACAGAGATTTACTGATCAGCATGTCATTGAGCGGTTGTGTGTCGTTTTGCATGAGCGTGTCTGTCTTATGATTGTCCAGTGTAAAGGCGGAGGATGCCGATGGCTAGTGTAGCAGTTTTGGCAGGTATCGCTCAAAGATTATATGCTATCACGCAGTCTAAAAGACAGTTAAATAATAAGGGTGAAAAGTCATGAAGGATTCATAAAAATATTTATATATCATTGAGTTAGCTGATAGGTAGACAACACTAGTACAGACGCACTAGTCAACCAAAGAAGCTGTTCATTGCGCAGTCAATGCGCTACATTAAAGTTTGATAAGCAAAACCGAATAAAATGTACGGTCAGGGCATATAACGGATGCGCGCGTCTGACTAACAAAGTAACACCATAATTCAATAAACATAGTGAGCATGTGACATCATATGAGCACGACAAGGAAGATAAATGACAGATAGCAACCAACACGCCCATGAGCAGGCACCAACCGATGCAGGTTTTTCGCTGCAGCGTATGCCTGAAGCACTGAGTACCGCAAAAACCATCGATGAGATGAAAGCGCAATTTGCGCGCTTACAAATGCTAAGCCGTAAGCAGCCGATCAATGATTGGGGTACTCGTGAGACCCAGCTAGATAATTTAGAAGTGATGCTGAGCGACAATCAAGAAAGCTTTGCAAAAGCAATCAGCGCAGACTTTGGGTATCGTAGCCAATCAGAGACTCAGTTTGCCGAGCTGTTCCCGAGCTTCACAGGTATCAGTCATGCCAAAAAACACGGCAAAAAGTGGATGAAAACGTATCGTGCGCCTATTTCACCCCTATATATGCCCGCTCACAATGAGATTCAGCCGCAGCCATTGGGGGTGGTCGGTATCATGGTGCCTTGGAATTATCCGCTGTTTTTGGCGATTGGTCCGATGATTGATGCGCTTGTCGCAGGCAACCGGGTCATGGTCAAAATGAGCGAAGCTGCGCCGCAGTTTGCTCAGACATTTGCTGATGCCATTTCTCGTTATTTTTCGCCCGATATGATTTGTGTGGTGCTGGGTGAGGTGGATATTGCGGCCGCCTTTAGCGAATTACCATTTGACCATCTACTCTATACTGGGTCTACTGCGGTCGGCAAAAAAGTCATGGCGGCTGCGGCACCTAACTTGACCCCAGTGACGCTTGAGCTTGGTGGTAAGTCACCAGTGATTGTATTGGATGATGCCAATCTAGAGTCGGTGGTCAACCGTGTCATGATGGGTAAAACACTAAATGCAGGTCAGACGTGTATTGCCCCAGATTATGTATTGATTCAGCGTCAATATCATGACCAGTTTATCCATTTAGCAAAAGAGTGGATGGCCAAGCACTATCCCAATATCGAAAACAATCCAGACTATTCACGCATTATCAATGGTGAGCAGTTTAAACGGGTCAAGGGTTACCTAGACGCGCTAACAGGTGTTGAGATACACGCACTTACTGCAGTTGAGCCCAATATCGAAACGCGCTTGATGCCACCTGTGATTGTGAGCGAGCCTGCGCCTGATAGCGATCTGATGCAAAATGAGATTTTTGCTCCGATTTTGCCGCTGATGCATTATGAGACATTGGATGATGCGATTTCTTTCGTCAACGCGCGTCCACGTCCATTAGCGCTATATGTCTTTAGTGACAACTATAGCAGCATCGAAAACGTGCGTAACAATACCGTCTCTGGGGGTCTATGTATCAATGAAGTGATCATGCATGTCGCCCAGCATGACTTGCCATTTGGTGGGGTTGGTGATTCTGGTACAGGTGCTTACCATGGCAAAGCAGGTTTTGAGCGTTTGAGCCATATGAAACCAGTTTTTGTACAAACTAAGCTTAATGGTCTCAATTTCTTATTGCCGCCTTATGGTGGACTGTTTAAAAAGGCGATGGCATTGTTTTTGAAATAATTGCTCTATGGGAGTTATTCAAAAATTGATTTTGAACTCTCTTCATTCGATACCTATATCTATAGCATCTATCAAAATAGGTGCTATTTTTTTGTCAAAAAATCAAAGGTTAGCATTGGGAAAAGGTTTATTAATGATAGTGTTATATCTGCATGGCATAAGGTTTAACCATCTCAGCAATCGAAAAATAAGCATTTGTTATTACTCCTATAAGTCGCTACACTTTGTAGTAAGTCTAAACAACAGTGAATGATTCATAGATGTTGTGAGTCAATATGGCATCGTGATGCTCTGTGGTTGTGATACTTCTTTCATGTCAGTACAAAACAATAAATAGGACAGAACATGCGCCAATGGATTGCATTAAGTTTACTGTGTATGAGCGCGTTGTTGCTGCCTTTATCAGCATCCGCAGCTTGTGAGTCACCGATCAAGTTTGGCGCACTGACGTGGGAGAGCGGACAGTTTACTTCTGGGGTGCTTAAATATATTGCTGAAGAGGGTTACGGTTGTACGGTAGAAGAAATGCCAGGAGCAGGACCTGCGCTTGAGACCGCATTGTCTCAAAACGATATTCAGATCATCGGTGAGCAGTGGATTGGACGCTCACCAATCATGGAAAATGCCATCGAGCAGAACAAAGTGGCTGTCATTGGCGATACACTCAAAGGTGGCGCAACCCAAGGGTGGTATGTCCCAAAATATGTATTAGAAGAAAACCCAGGGCTACGTCGTTATCAAGACTTGCCCAAATATGCTGATCTATTCAAAGACCCTGAAGATCCGAGCAAATCTCGCTTTATGAATTGTCCTTCTGGATGGACCTGTGAGATTTTTAATACGCGCCTTCTAAAAAATACGGGGCTTGATAGTATTTTTAATAATGCTCATCCCGGTACGGGCGCTGCGCTCGATGCTGAAATCGCCTCTGCTTTTGAGCAGCATAAGCCACTATTGTTTTACTACTGGCAGCCTACGGGCCTAATGGCAAAGTATGACTTTGCTGCTTTAGAGTTCCCAGATCACAAAGATGCCTGCTGGCAAGACCTATTACTCGCTGACGGCACGTCTGATTGCGTATCAGGCTTTCCCGTATCGCCTCTTGGTATTGCAGCATCGACCCCATTTATCGACACCAATCCTGAGCTGGCAGAGGTCTTCAAAAAGATACAGTTTACGCCTGATGAGCTGAACGGCGCTATCTTGGAGATGAGTGAGAGTAAGCGTAGTGGCGATGAGCAGGCGTTGGTGTTTTTGCGTGATAACCCAGACGTTTGGCGCGGTTGGTTGTCTGAGGAAGCTGCTACCAATCTTGCGACTAAGCTAGGTGTCAGTTTGGACGGTACCACCTCGATTGATGATACTGCTTCTACTATGGATCAGTCGGTATTATCATCCAGTTTTCCATCATGGTCACTTGAGACCCCGCTCAACAATGCCTTATCAAGCGTCGTCCAAAACTACGGAGACGTATTTCGCACTATTAGCACGGTGACACTTACGTACTTGCTCTTACCTATTGAGCGATTATTAACGATTATTCCGCCTTGGCTGATTATCGCCTTAGTGGCTGTATTGGCGTGGTTTGGTGTACGCAAGATTTGGTTTGCGTTGGCATGCGGCGCGGGGCTATTTTTGATTGGTGCTTTTGGGTTATGGGGCGCGCTGATTGATACCTTAGCGTTACTCATCGTGTCAGTATTGGTCACGGTGGTGATTGGTATTCCTATCGGTATTGCCATGTCGGGTAGCAAGCTGCTGCGCAAGATTGTGACGCCAGTACTCGATGTGATGCAGACGATGCCAAGCTTTGTGTATCTCATACCGGTACTGATGCTGTTTGGTATTGGTAAAGTGCCTGCACTTTTTGCAACGGTTATTTACGCGCTGCCACCACTGATTCGCCTGACAACGTTGGGTGTTACCCAAGTGAATCATGAAATGGTCGAGGCAGGACGCTCTTTTGGTAGTACGCATTTGCAGCTACTCATTTGGATCAAGCTGCCACAAGCACTGCCCAGTATTATGGCAGGTATTAATCAGGCGGTCATGATGTCACTTGCGATGGTGGTGCTGGCGTCGATGATTGGTGCCCCAGGCCTTGGTGAAGATGTATTGCAATCTATCCAAACGCTTAATATCGGGCAAGGCTTACAAGCGGGTATGGCGATCGTTATCGTTGCCATTATCATTGACCGCATTACTCAAGCCTTTGGTCAAGGAAAGCGTGCTCGTCAAAAAACGATCAAAGCAGGCAGGCGTCCGATTGGGTAGAAACTTGTCCAATAGTCAATGAGTAAAGCCAGCATAAAAATCAAGCAAATAGCGAGAGTCACGATGAATCATATCCAGCTAAAAAATATCAGTAAAATCTATAATGCCAATAGCACGCAAGCCCAGTCTGCAATGGCGTTACTGGCTGAGGGTATGGATAGCGTTGCAGTTAAAGAACAAACTGGCTACTCGGTGGGGCTCTACGATATCAACTTGAATATCAAGGCAGGCGAGCTACATTGCATCATGGGGTTGTCAGGCTCTGGCAAGTCGACCTTGATACGTCATCTCAATCGATTGATTGATCCAACCAGCGGGGAGATATGGGTTAACACGACGGTCAATACCAAAACGCATGCCAAGGATAATACTCAGGCAAACACTGCGCCAGTAGACGAAAGCTCATCTAACGCTATCAATATTTTAGAACTTAATGATAAACAATTGCAGCACTACCGCCAGCAAACGGTCAGCATGGTTTTTCAGCATTTCGGCTTAGTTCCGCACATGACTGTGATTCAAAACGTCGCTTATGGTCTGCGTGTCCGTAAAATGAGTGTGAGCGAGCGTCATGAGATCGCGCGTTATTGGCTCAATGAAGTAGGGCTGACCAACCTAGAGCACAGCTACCCTGATGAGTTATCTGGCGGTATGCAGCAGCGAGTTGGGCTGGCTCGTGCGCTAGCAACGGACAATCCCATCTTATTGATGGATGAGGCATTCTCTGCGCTTGATCCGCTTATTCGCGCGCAGTTGCAAGATCAATTATTAGAACTACAAGAGCGCCTGAACAAAACCATCGTTTTTATCACCCATGATATCGATGAGGCTATTAAAGTTGGTCAGCGCATCAGTATTTTAAATGGCGGACGCTTAGTACAGACAGGAACACCAAGCGACTTAAGACACAATCCTGCTGATGATTATGTCGAGCAGTTTATGCGTGCCAAAGCTTAATTGGGATTGATGAGGGTGTCAGATACTTCTCTATCAGCACTCTTACTATCCTGTTAAATAAGTGTAGCTATCAACAGCTTACTATTAAAGTAGGCTCCAGTAGCGTTGTATACTATTAAGATGAACTAATGCGTCTCAACCATCAGAATCACTGTCTCTCCACCATTTTTCAAAGTCTTATCTCTTTAACTTGAGTTCCCTCATAATAGAATTTTGAGCTATTTATCGCTCATGGTTGCCAAAACTCGCACCATTCGTAACAAGGACATGTCATGTCATATAAAAACAATCAAAAAAATAGTAATCATGAAGAAATTAAGAAACCTCGCTCACCAAGCTGGCTAAAAAATGTTAGCGCCTTTAGCATGACAACAGTGCTAAGTGCAGGCATATTAGTCGCCTGTGGCCAGATGAGTAATGCAGAAAGCAGCGCAAGCAGTAGTACCAAATCAGGTAGTCAAAATACTGGTGTCACAAGCTCTCGTGACATGTTGCCTTCCGACATGCTCAAACAAATGCAAGCATTGCCGCAGCTAACGAGCGGCTTAGGCGACACAGGTGCGGCAGTGATTGATCCTAATAAGCCAACCTTGGTAAAATTTTGGGCGAGTTGGTGCCCGTTATGCTTGGGAACGTTAAAGGAGACTGAGACATGGCGCACTGATCCTAAATTTTCAGGGCTGAATGTCATGACTGTCGCCAGTCCTGGTCACCTGAATGAAAAAGCGGATGGTGAGTTTAGTACTTGGTATGCAGGCGTACAAGCGGACCACCCAAACTTGCCTGTCTTGACTGACCCTTCAGGTGAACTTATCAATAAGCTTGGTGTACAAGTTTATCCAAGCTGGGCTATCCTTGATAAAAATGGCAATCTAGTACACTTGGTAAAAGGTAATATATCAGTAGAGCAAGCCTACGCACTTGCCGAAAATGCAGATAATGGCTTCGCTGAGCTCAAAGCAGGTAACGCTAAACCTGCCAATGCACAAGCATCAGATAACAATAAAATCGAAACCATCAAGCAAAAAGATGGCGTGTACTACAATGAGACCGGCAAACCAATCAACACCCGCTCAATCTACCTTGCAGGGGGCTGTTTTTGGGGTGTTGAAGCTTATATGGAGCGCGTTGATGGCGTCATCGATGCCGTATCAGGTTACGCCAATGGCGATACAGCCAATCCAAGCTATGAGCAAGTCATTCGTGGCTCAGGTCATGCAGAAACCGTAAAAGTTACCTATGATGCCGACAAAACAGACCTCGATACCATCTTAAAATACTATTTCCGAGTGGTTGATCCAACGAGTCTGAACAAGCAAGGCAATGATCGCGGTGTGCAGTATCGCTCAGGTGTGTATTACACTGACAAAGAAGACAAAGCGGTGATTGATGCTGCGCTCAAGCGTGTACAAAGCAAATATGAGCAAAAAGTCGTGGTCGAAAATGAACCCTTAGATAATTTTTATTTGGCTGAGATGTATCATCAGGATTATCTGGCAAAAAATCCAAATGGCTATTGTCATATTGATTTGAGTCTTGCTGATGATAAGCCTGAAGGGGCAGCTCGCACCAAGCTTGCGCCAGTTGAGACTATTGCTGAGACGTTAGATCCCAAGCGCTATGCTAAATTTGACAAAGATGCGCTAAAGAATACCTTGACCAAAGCGCAATACAATATCACGCAAGAGGCTGGGACGGAGCGTGCTTTTAGTCATGAATATGACGATTTATTTGCACCAGGGATTTATGTCGACGTGGTGAGCGGTGAGCCGCTGTTTTTGTCGACTGATAAATACCAGTCAGGGTGCGGCTGGCCCAGCTTTACCAAGCCTATTGATATGCAAGTGATTACTCAGCATCAAGATACGGCATTCAATATGGTACGTACTGAGGTGCGCTCGCGCGTAGCAGATTCACATTTAGGTCATGTATTTTCTGATGGTCCAAAAGACCGTGGCGGGCTGCGTTATTGTATCAATGGCGGGGCGCTACAGTTCATCCCAGTCGATGTGATGCCGCAATCGGGCTATGCACCATTGGTAAAACTGGTGAAATCATAGTCGTTTTATTGCCACCTTTGAATAAATAAAAAAGACGTTAAGTTCACTCTTAGCGTCTTTTTTGTACCATGTACTGTTAGATATTCGATGATCATTTTCGCTAGTTGTACGAATTTTGCTGCAATCTCATGCGAACTCTGACATCAATACCAAACTTCGTTATACTGGATGGTTTATGGATGACGCATACTTTATGGGCGTCTATTATCCAGATGTTATTTATTATTCAGACATAAGGTCGCTTGGTTGATTCGGTGACACTTGTTTCTCATTTCTGCACTTTTAAGGCCATAGCATGACTGCTACTTATTCACCTATTATTACCTCACTGCTTGATAATGATTTGTACAAATTTACGATGTTGCAAGCCATGTTGCATCAATTTCCGCAGACGCATGGGGTCTACCGTTTTCGCTGCCGCAATCATAAAGACACCGCTTATCCACTCGCCAATATCAAAAAAGATCTAGAGCAGCAACTAGACAGTCTGTGTGAACTGCGCTTTTTGCCAGATGAGCTGGACTACCTACGTGGTTTGCGCTTTATGCGCTCAGACTTTGTTGATTATCTAGAATTATTTAAGTTAAAACGCCGGTTTATTACCGTCAGTATCGATGAAAAAGGTCGTTTGTCTATCGACATCGAAGGGCCGATGATTCAGGCAATGTTCTTTGAAGTATTTGTGCTGGCTATCGTCAATGAGCTTTATTTTAATGCGTTATCTGACGATAGTGTGATTGTAGAAGGACAGCGCCGCCTTGATGAAAAAGTGGCATTGCTGCATCAATATGCGGCAGAGCAGAAAAAAGAAGATCGTAATACGCCGCCGTTTATCGTCGCTGATTTTGGAACGCGTCGACGCTTTAGCAAACGCTGGCAGGCGCATGTGGTAGAGACACTATACAAGGCTGCGCCAAAAATCGTAGGCGGTACTTCTAATGTATATCTGGCAAAGCAGCTTGGCATGACGCCGATAGGCACGATGGCACATGAGTTTATGCAGGCATTTCAGGCATTGGATGTACGTCTGCGCGATTCACAAAAGGCAGCGCTTGAAGCATGGGTGCATGAATATCGCGGTGATTTGGGTATTGCATTGACAGACGTGGTTGGTATGGATGCGTTCTTGCGCGACTTTGATTTGTATTTTGCCAAGCTCTTTGATGGGCTGCGTCACGATAGTGGCGACCCTTACATCTGGGGTGATAAGGCAGTGGCACATTATGAAAAATTAAAAATAGATCCAAAGACAAAGATTTTGACTTTCAGTGATGGGCTGGATTTAGAAAAGGCTTGGGAGCTGCATCAATACTTCAAAGATCGTATTAGAACCAGCTTTGGCATTGGCACCAATTTGACCAATGACATGGGCATCACACCGATTAATATCGTGCTCAAATTAGTAGAGTGCAATGGTCAGCCAGTGGCCAAGCTGTCTGATAGCCCAGGCAAGACCATGATCAATAATGACACGTATCTTGCCTATCTACGCCAAGTCTTTGAAGTTGATGAGCCTGAATAAACTAACTGTCCGTGCTGCTAGTAGATTTTTCTTCGGCGAAGGCCGCATCCAATGCTTGCTGTACCGCGTTAATACGGGTTTCGCAAACGCGATAAGCCGCAATAGACTCTTCAACCGTGGTCATCAGATTATCAATATCAGGCTCGTCTTGTTGCTGTAATTCGGCCGCATTGGTTTTTAAAATATCGTAAGCCGCCTTAAAGGTTTTTGGGGCGGCTTTTTTGCGTCTGCGAGTAGGGGTGGTCATAAAATTTCCTAATTGTTAAAGGTAAGTAGATAAGTAGTTGTTAGATATTATTATATGATTAAATGGGCATGTCTGAGGTTTCAGTCGCTTTCTTGTCGATATTGACATCGATAATCTGCGCTTTTGCATTGCCATCTTTTAAAATGATATTGACGGTTTGCTCAGGAGACAGTTGGGTGCTGGTCGTGAGCGTTTGGTTGTTTTTGGCATCCGTGAGCATGGCATAGCCTTGTTTGAGCACGCGAGACGGGCGATGTAATAGCACAATATCACGTAGATGTTCGCTATCACGCTGTGATTGTATGACTTGCTGCTGCACGTTTTGCATAATCGATTCTTGATGAGTTTTGCTATTGGTCGCGGCTTTCGTCAGTTGTTGACGTGCCGAGGTTTGCGTTTGTGTATATCGCTCAGCCGTCAGTCTAGCGGCTTGCTTTACTTGACGCTGTGCGCTTTGTTGAATGCTGCGCCACGCATAATCATTGTCTTTTCGCAGAGCGGTGAGTTGCCCAATAGTTTGCGACTGTATTTGGCTCAACTGGCGTGTGCTTTGTTGTTCCGCCGTATTGAGTTGGCGCTGAGCGGCTTGTTTGATTTGCGCTTGATATTGTAGCGTCTGAGTGACGAGCTGGGCTAAATGACTATGGATAGCGGCAATCACTTTTGAGGGCGTATCAAAGCTGGTGTGCGCCACTTCATCTAAGATGACTTTGTCACGCTCATGACCGATACCCACCCAGACAGGCACAGGCTGCTCAGCCACCAACGCTGCCAGCTCATAATCATTAAGATAAGCCAAATCACCAACCGCACCGCCGCCGCGAATAATCACCAATAAATCAGGCAAACGCTGATAAATTTCATAAAACTGCTGCTGAGCACTAACGATGGCTTGGCGTATCTCAGCGGGTGCATGATTGCCTTGAAAAGTCGCATTATGGTAGTGGAAATGACAAGCACCTGTACTGGCTAAGCGATCCGCATCTGCTTGAAAGTCACCCAATCCAGCCGCCTTTTCAGGCGCGATGACCAGCACATGCTCGATATCAAAAGGGGTAGGCAGCTGCTGATTGAGGTGTAATAGCCCTTCGCCTGTTAAGCGATCAACCATTTCTGCATACTGCCGTGCCAAGTCGCCTAGGGTATAGCTGGGATCGATATCCTCAATCGTGATTGAAAAACCGTACTGGGGATGGAATCCTGCCGATACTTTAAGGAGTACGGTCAAGTCACGCTCAAGCGGCATACCCGTTGCGCGCTCAAACTTGGCTAATACACGAGCCGCTTTAAAGCGCCAAAGGTTGCCGCGGCAGCTGGCGACCACTTTGCCATCATCGTCTTTTTCTGCCAATTCAAAATAATAGTGACCACCCTTGCTCGACAGATTACGGATTTCAGCTTTGACCCATACCCGGTGGTCAAAGGTCTGTTTGATGACCATTTCAACCGCGGATAAGTAATCACTCAGGCGTAGGACCGTATCCTCTAAATGGTCTTCTTGCTCAGCGAGCTCGGCCTCTAGAGTGGCCAAATCTTTGGCAGGTGCGAGTACTTTGGCCTGTTTGATATTTGAAAGGTTAGGTTTGCGCATGATATAAGACCAAAGATAATGAAAATATAAAGACTGATGAAGATATGCTGAATACGATAGCGGATAGTTTAACCCAAAAGGGCGCGCACAAAAAGCAAAGCCAACAAGCTTTGATTGATATATCATCCATATCGCGGCTTGTTGGCTATTCCATCAATCACAGTATGTCAGGTGATGCTAGAGAAACGCAAATGGCGTCGCTCATTTAGAGAGTTGCTGATAGAGAGTTACTGGCAACGAAAATTGATCTTGTATTCATAATCATCATTGCGTGACAAATCTGGCGTGCCCGTGCCAAAGATTGAGCCGACCACGGAACCCACTTGCCCAACCATACGGCCAGTACGTTCATTTAAGATACCATTATATTTGACATTGTCATCAACAATAATGACTTGTTTGCTTCGACAGGTTTTTTGCGCACTATCAATTGCATTTTGCTGCGCTTTGACTTTGGTATCAGCGATTCCTGTGGTTTCATAAATAGAGTTGGCACGTTGAATCACTGGTGATGATGGCGTGCTTTGACAAGCGCTTAAAACGAGCGCACTGGCCAATATTGCACCTAAACTGGCAGTTTTGTTAAAGGTATTCATAAATAATTCCTAATGTATATAAACAGAACGTCTTAGCGATAGGCAAAGCTTCATGAATGTAGCGCATCTAGATATTACCTGTCTAGACGCTTATTGTGTGCGGTATTACAGCAGTATTACCTATCCAATTTATGACAAAAAAAGCGTGCTTAAATAAATCATATACTCAGCTGCTGGGCATCAACTTTGGCCTAACATAAAACAAGTCGCACCCGTACACAGCAAATCACTTGAAATAAAAATCATATCTAGGATAATTGAGCCATTCATTTTTATTAATAAGTAATACTATGCAATTGATTCCTGCTCCTGCTGGTGTGCTCGAGGTCGACGCACTATGGCAAAATGACAATCCTAACGACCCAAATACAGATACCGTTGCGCTGCTGTGTCATCCCAATCCGTTGTTCGATGGGACAATGAACAATAAAGTGGTCACGACTATGTACCGCTTTGCCCGTGACAATGGTATGCATGTGGTGCGCTTTAATTTTCGCGGTGTTGGCCAATCGACAGGCGAGCATGATTATGCGGAAGGTGAAGTGGTCGATGCAATGACCGTGCTACAATGGATTGCTGAACAAACCAATGCCCGAAAGCTATGGCTGGGCGGTTTTTCTTTTGGTGGTTATGTCACTGCCCGCGTGGCTGAGCAAGTACTTGAAGCCGCGCATATATGGGGATTGGGTGATTTTGACGTGTCAAAAATCGCGCTTATCGCACCCTCAGTTGAAAAAAATGACAGTACTGATATCAATTTACCCGCTGATAAAACCTTTGAGATTTATGGCAATGCGGATGAAGTAATCGCGCCTGAAAATATGCAGGCATTTGCAGATCGTTTAGGAATTGCAGTAAGCGTTGTCGATGGTGCTGGTCACTTTTTTCACGGTCGATTATCAGAGCTCAAAAAGTTATTAGAAACGCATAGTAATACGTAGTTTTAACCTTAACCGCTAATTTATGTTTTAGGGTAGCACTTAGCCACTCCAATATTTTGATATTTATTTAATCCAACGATGAGTCGTATTATGAGTTTATCTCCATTGCAACGTTACGAGAAAGCCGTCAGTACCGATGAGTTTACTCGGGATGAGCAGCAATTTCAGGCCATGAGCTATCTTGATGAGATCTACCATCAGCTCATCAATAGCGCACCGCAAAAGAAAGGGTTCTTTGGGTTTTTAAAATCTAAGCCTGCCGCGCCAACTGGATTATATATGTGGGGCGGTGTCGGTCGCGGCAAGACGTGGATGATGGATATGTTTTATGATTCATTGACCATTGAGCGCAAAATGCGTCTGCATTTCCATCATTTTATGCAGCGTGTTCATCAGGAGTTGAATAAGCTTCAAGGCGAAAGTGATCCACTCGAAAAAGTCGCCGATATTATTTATAAAGAAGCGGTCGTTATCTGTTTTGATGAGTTTTTTGTGTCTAACGTCTCTGATGCGATGATTTTGGGTGATTTGTTTACGATGCTGTTTAATCGCGGTATCACTTTGGTGGCTACCTCAAACATCGAGCCTTCTGGTTTATACAAAGATGGTTTGCACCGCGACCGTTTTCTACCCGCCATTGCAGAGGTTGAGAGCCATACGACTGTGATGAATATCGACTCCGGTGTTGATTATCGTCTGCGCGTGCTTCAGCAAGCAGAGTTGTACGAATCACCAATGACCAAAGCCAACCATCACTGGCTCGCCAACCGCTTTGCCAGCTTGTCTAATAATCAAAAAATCAGCAATGACCCGATTATTATCAATGGCCGCGAGATCCCAATCAACGCGCGTACCGAAGATATCTTGTTTTGCGATTTTCGACATCTGTGCATGGCACCGCGCTCGGCATCTGATTTTATTGAACTTGCAAAACAATTCAGCACGGTATTAGTTGATTCAGTACCCGCTTTAGATGATGATTTGCGTGATCCAACGCGCCGTTTTATTTATCTGGTCGATGAGTTTTATGATCGCCGTGTAAAACTGTTGGTACGCGCAGAGCAATCGATTTTGGACTTGTATCAAGGGGAAAAGCTAGCGTTTGAGATTGAGCGTACCCGCTCACGCTTGCTTGAGATGCAATCAGAAGATTATCTACGCATGGATCACCGCGTCGAAGATGCTGCGTAGTGGATGTTTTTTAAAACAGCATTGCTACAGCTTAAATATTTTTTCGCATTCGGTGCTTAGTATTTTCAATGACAAGTATCAGATTTAAAAGTAGTTCGTAAAAAGAAATAAATAATAATAAGTAAGGACAGGCAATGACGACAACAGATGAAAATAACCAAGCGCCACAGGACAATAAACTGCCCGTTAAAAATGTAGCCACAAATGATGTCTCAGCTAGCAGTGAAGAGCTGATTGGTTGGATTAATTCAAGACGCAGCATGGGCAATTTGGATACACCAGCGCCAACACGGGATCAAATCGAGTCTGCTATTGGGTGTGCAGCGACAGCGCCCGATCACAAAAAACTGCGTCCATGGCGCTTTATTGTGACCCAAGGAGAGGCACGTCACGAGTTAGGTAATGCTTTGGTAGCCGCAGCAAAAGAAAAAGCGCTCAAAGATGGCGAAGAGCTGTCTGAGAAAACCATCAAAAAAACCCATACCATGCCGCTCCGAGCACCTGTTATCATAACGGTCGTGACGCAAATGCAAGAGCATAAAAAAGTGCCACCTTTTGAGCAAATGCTCAGTGCAGGTGCTGCTGTGCAAAATTTGATACTGGCACTCAAAGCTCAGGGATTTAGTACAGTTTGGCGTACTGGGTTGTTATGTAATGAGCCTGCGGTAAAAGCTTATTTTGATGTGGGTCCAGATGATTATGTGACCGCTTTTGTTTATACTGGCACTAGTCCAAAAGATGAATCCAAACGCAAACCTATTGATATCGAGCCGTTAGTACGCTTCGAGTCGTAATTTGACTCGGTGTTGTCTCTTGGTAAAATTATTACCTCAAAAAGACCGCGAGCCCGAGTATCGGAGATATCTGGGAACAGTAGCTCCTATGAGAATAAGTCAGTCAACATGGATAAAAGAACATGACAAGTCCTAACGATAGCAATAAAAATAACAACAGCGCTAACAATGAGGCGGGCAACAATACGTCTGAAAAACAAAATGGTATGTTGGCAAGTATCTTAGAGCGTGCAAGTAAGTCAGGCATCGGTCGTAAAAAATCAACGCGCAGTCCAGTTGAGTCAGCAGTCGCAAAAGACATGGCAGATATTCACAGCAACCCTACCAAGCTGCGTTTGGCGTTTTTAGGTGGTGGTAGCTTTGGTACGGCAATGGCAAACTTGGCTGCGCGTAATGGCTGCGATGCTACGCTGTGGGTACGTAATAAACGTACGGTAAAAGCGATGGCAAAAACTCAAACCAATAAAAAATATCTGCCTGGCTACAAGCTTGATGACCGTTTGAAATACAGTCATGATTTGGCGGCTACCGTCAAAGACAAAGATATTATCTTTATCGCCGTGCCGGGATTGGCTTTTCGCGAAACGGTAAAAAACATTGCGCCTTTGATCAGTGGGCAGTCTATCGTATCGTTGACCAAAGGAATGGAGAAAGATACCTTTGCCATGATGAGCGACATTATTAAAGAAGTGTTGCCTGAAGTGAATTTCGGTGTTATGTCAGGGCCAAACCTTGCCATAGAAATCATGAAAAACATGCCGTCTGCCACGGTGATTGCAAGTGAGTCTGAGCCATTGCGTCATGCGGTACAAGCAGCTTTGCACAGTGCTTTTTTTAGGGTGTTTGCAAGTGACGATGTACGCGGTGTCGAGCTTGGCGGCGCGCTCAAAAACATCTATGCCATCGCCATGGGTATGGCAGCTGCTTATGAAGTGGGTGAAAATACCAAAGCAATGATCCTTACTCGTGCCTTGGCAGAAATGAGTCGTTTCGGTGTTGAAGAGGGGGCCAATCCGCTAACCTTTTTAGGTTTGTCAGGAGTGGGGGATTTATATGCCACTTGTAGCTCAGAGTTAAGCCGCAACTATCGTATTGGTAATATGCTCGGTCGCGGCATGAGTATTGATGCTGCCGTCAAAAAACTGGGTCAAACTGCTGAAGGGGTCAATACGATTCAGCAAGTCCACGAAAAAGCCACTAAAGCGGGCATCTATATGCCTATCACCCATGCGCTCTATGCGGTCATTTATGAAGATAAAGCAGCATTAGGCGTGGCACTACATTTGATGGAAGCGGGATTCCGTAGTGATGTTGAGTTTGTGATGGCGCATGATCATAGCAATGCTGCGCTTACCGCTCATATGAAAAACTCAAGTAACAGCGCTAAAGACAATACCAAAGACGACGCCAAAAGTAAAAATAGCGATGCTGATAAGTAAGATATTTTATTAAAAGGTACTATTGAGAGACAGTGCTAACTCCGCGCACCAAGGAAGGTTATGAAAATTATATTAGTACGTCATGGTCAAGCCGAAGATGAGACGCGTCCGGATAGTGCGCGTCAGCTGACTGACTTTGGTCAACAGCAAGCGGCACAGACGGCAGAGTATGTGACCACACACTATCATCCAGATTGTTTTATCGTCAGTCCTTATGATAGGGCGCAGCAGACGCTGGCTGCATTCCAGTCACGAATGCCCAACGTACTTTCAACAGTACAAGATAATATCACGCCCTCTGATGATGCCCGTGAGGCTTTAATTGATATTGCGAATATTGATGCAGAATGTCTGGTCGTTGTTTGTCATATGTCAATCGTTGCTTATATCGCAGGCTTGTTGACTGGTGATTATCCTGAGTCATTCTCTTTGGCAGAAGCCAGAGTGTTTGAAATGGAGTTTGTTATGACTGGGATGGCCACTGAAGTGGATCGTTTTGTACCTGACCAACCATACTAGGCTGACTTAGCCATTTCTTAGATAGGGTGAATTCAGAGTGAGGCAATCATGCCAATTAAGCGACTGGCTCAGCAGATAAAATGACTCAATCCTTTCTAAATAGTAGCACTGCTTCATCACAGTACTTTTATAACCGCAGCAATAATCGAGGACACGTTTAGTGTTACATGTTTGGTTACGAGCGCAGCATAGTCCGCTAGCTGTCTGGCGCGAAGATGTACATCAATGGCAGACGGTTGATGGTTGGCAACAGTTACAAACTATCTATGGTCATCATAAATCGAATGGCCAAAAGGCAATTTGTTTATATTTCCCCTCAAGTCATGTATTGCAAGTAGAAACAGCGCTTAATAATGCTCAGCTCAAGCAGCTGGGTAATAGTGGTAAGCAGTATTTGTTTGAAGAAACCTCCCTAACGCCAGTTGAGCAATTGGTTATTCGTCAGTTGAGCCATACTGATACGACGCAGCTGTACGCATTGGCACAAAGCGATATTGAGGCATGGCAGCAAAGTGCTCAACTCGTGGGTATGAATATAGTGGCACTACTGCCAGATTTCCTATTACTGCTGCCGCCAGAAGAAGGTGCAGGTCAGCAAGTGACATTATATCAAGACGAGCAGACTCTGCTATTGCGCCAATCATTGCGCCAAGGTATGGCTGTCAGCTATTTGCCGTTGATCTTTGAGCGCTTTCCGCATTTAAGCGAAGTGATGTTGCTGACTTCTATTGAAGCCAATAGCCTTGCTACCAGTGATTCAGCCACTAATGAAATGGATAGTATGGGTATCAATGATATCCCAGCAACATCAGCGACTACCAGTTCTATGGCGCAAACTAAAGCGCTGATCGCTGATCACCAGCTGTTATTAACGAGCTTGCCCACGACACCAGCGCCCATTGACAACCCAGAACGTCATGCGCTGAACTTCTTTATCAAATCAACCGACTCACAGTTATCACCGTATTTACGGGTAGCAATGATGGTTGCGTTATCGGCCTTAGTGCTACAGATGGCAACCGATGGGGTGCAGTGGTACCAGTATAATGAGGCAACAGCTGCCACCAAGACTGAAATAGCAGCGCAATATCAATCTTGGTTCACTGATGAGCCCCTCAGCACTCGAACCAAGCTCCAAGTACAATTACAGCCAAAACTGCTTAGCGACAGCCAGGCACCTGCATCACACATGGCAGCGCTGTCAAAGATATCACCCTTAATCAAACAATCTTCACTGCGTGCGCAGACGCTAGTGATGCAGCCATCTGCACTCAGTTTTACGCTCATTGCACCTGATCGTGGCAGTTTGGATCAATTCACGAGCACGCTAATAGCGCAAGGTTTGAATGCCAAGCTTGCGCAAGTGAGTAGTAATGATCAAGGTCAATTTAGTGCTCAGGTCACTGTGGATGTGGTGGAAAACAGCGATACGGCGAACACTCCGGCAGCATCATAATTCATCAGTGTATTGGTAAGAAAAGGTCAAAACATGAAACAATTACAGCGCCGTACCAAACGCAGTGCAGCTGTCTCTGCAACCAATACTAAGGCGCACGCATTCTCTGAGCGTATGAGCAGTTACCAAAATATGCTATCAACGCGCTGGCAAGCATTACCACCACGCGATCAGCTAGCGTTAGCTATATTATCCGTATTTTTGTTGGTGTTTATCGGCGGTTATGGTGGTTATAGCATTCATCAAGCGGCAAAAGAGAGCGAAAATGATTATCAGGAACAAGTGGCTGATTATTTTTGGTTGCGGGCGCAAGCAGGTAATATCGATAGTAATGCATTAAGTGCTGGCAATAACGCTAATGGAGAGGCTGACATGCCGCCTGCCAATCGAATTAGTGCGCTGCTAAATACCACAGGAATTACAGATGCTCAGGTCGTTGCGGCTGGTGATTCGGTGCAGTTAAGCTTTATCCACCCCAGTCAAGCTGTCGTAAGTACCGCTCTTGGCAAGTTAGAGCAGCAAGGTTGGCAGTTCACGCAGTTATCCATGCAGCAAGACCTAACGAATAAATCTATCCAAGTGCAAGCCACTGTCACTTTATAACTCGATACTGTTTAGTGGCAGGTATGGTCTTAATAGTAGAATATGAGTAACAGAACATGATATGTTCCAATCCAATTTATTAGTAACTCGTTTTTCAAATGGCATTTTGAGTTAGATGTCATTGAAAAGCCTTTTATCTGTCACCATTAAATGTTTATTAGCCACTGCTAACGATAGATATTTAGCGTAAAGCACTTTCTTCATAACGATACTGATGAGCATAGTTTTCAGCAGACAAGATTACTGACCAGCAAGGACAACGCAAACCAATGAGTGACAGTATGAGCAACGATAAGCGCCGTTCTTTAACCATTTACAATCACATCACTTATTTCTTATATGTGATTAGCTATTTTACCGCTGGTCTGCTGTGGATCGTGCCGATTGTGATGAATTATGCCAAGCGTCACGATGCTGATGGTACATGGTTATCCACGCATTTTGATTGGCAAATCAAAACGTTTTGGTACAGTATCGTTTGGTTTATTATTGGTATTGTCATCACAGTTTTTGCTTTAGGTGGTTTTGGTGTGAGTATGCTAGCTGATAGTGGCAATATTGCTATTGGTTCGACGTTACTGGCTGGCTTTGGTCTGTTGATTGTGACATTCACCTTTATCTGGCATTTATATCGAATTATACGTGGTTGGATTGCACTCACTGACGGTCGCCCAGTACCTTGATATAATATACTAGTTGTCTTTCGCTGTTGATTCAGCTGAGCTTAAAAGACAGTGAATTATTATGGCTATTTAATAAATGCTTATATGCGCTGACGGCGGGTTAAATGTGGAAATTTACCGTGTGAAACTTTGCGCTTGTTTCTGTTAAGCTGATATAATCGCTCCGCCTGATTTCATTCATATTCTTTATCCACTATTTCTTTCGAGCAGGGTTTGCCATCACTATGTCTTATGCCTTACTTCGTCCTTTTTTGTTTAATATGGATCCCGAACACGCCCATGAGATGACGCTATCTTTATTGGATAAAGCACATAAAGCGCGTGTTTTAGGTTTGGCATATGGTCAGTCGATGCAGCCTACGGATTGCATGGGATTACAGTTCTCCAATCCAGTGGGTCTTGCTGCAGGCTTGGATAAAAACGGTGACTATATTGACGCGCTGGCTGAGCTGGGTTTTGGTTTTATAGAAGTAGGTACGGTCACGCCAAGACCGCAAGCGGGCAACGATAGACCAAGACTGTTTAGAATCAAGCAAGCAGACGCCATCATCAACCGTATGGGCTTTAACAATGAAGGCGTTGATTATCTGATCGATAATGTCAAACGCTGCAAATACAAAGGCAATATCGGTATCAACATTGGTAAAAATGCCGACACGCCGGTAGAGCAAGCCGCAGACGATTATGTGTATTGCTTAGAGCGTGTGTACCCACATGCCTCATATATTACGGTCAATATCTCATCACCAAACACCAAAAACTTACGTGACTTGCAAAGTGGTGAGGCCCTGACCCAGCTGATGGATACAATTAAAAACCGTCACAGTCAGCTGGCGACTGAATATGGTTTTTATGTGCCATTGGTGCTCAAGGTTGCGCCTGATCTAGAGCCACTGCAAGTTGGCTATATCTCACAGCAATTATTAGACTTTGAAATTGACGGTTTGATTGCAACCAATACGACGTTGAGCCGTGTGGGTGTCGAAGACCTACGTGATGGTGATCAAATGGGCGGCTTGTCAGGTCGTCCGGTGAGCCACATTAGTACCCAGATTTTACAACAGTTCTCTGATCAGCTAGATGGTAAAGTTGCTTTGATAGGTGTGGGCGGTATCGATAGCGGTGCCAAAGCCGTCAAAAAAATCGAAGCAGGTGCAGACATGGTACAGCTCTATACAGGTCTTATATATAGAGGACCTGGGCTAGTACAGTCTTGTATTCAAGCAATCGGTGGCTATTATGATGCCATGGAAAGCTAGCAGCATGGATAAATTGATGAGGCGCAAGATATGAGCGTTCTAGATATTGTGATTGCTATTGTTGTCTTGATTGGTTTGTGGCGCGGCTTTCAAGTTGGCCTGATCAAAACAGCTGTGGGCTTAGTAGGCTGGTTTATCGCTCTTATCGCTGCGACTCGTCTGGCAGGATCGGTGTCGCCTCAGTTGTCTGGTGTTGTCCAAAGTCCCGTACTACAAATGGCGATGGCCTTTTTGCTGGTGGTGATTGTGATATTGGCAGTTATGCACTTGGTGGCTTTTGTATTCTCAGGTGTGCTCAAGACACTGCGTCTGGGTGTGGTCGACAAAATGGCGGGCGGGGTGCTTGGTGCTGCCAAAAATGTACTCATGGTATTGGTTGTGTTAAGTGTGACTGCGCCACTACTAGTACAAATGCCGCAATGGCAAACCTCAGTCCTTGCCCCTGAGCTGCTACCTTATGCACCTATGGGGAAAGCATTGGTATCAGATGTGTTGGGCATGGCTTGGGATCAAGTCAATCAGTCGTAATTTTCTATTGTTCTAATTCTTTTTATACTTCTAAACGTTTGCATGTGTTACTGATCATCGAAAACAGATGATCAAAAATTATCATGAAGTTTCTTGCAAAATCATCAGGTTAGCGGTGGACGACAGTGCGTGATTTTAGCCACATACTGTCAGCAGTTTTGCCGTTATTGTCGTACTAATGTATGAGTTAAATAGGATATAGCTATATGTGTGGAGTCATTGGAGTTGCAGCTCATGAGCCAGTCAATCAGATACTTTATGACGGTTTAACGATGCTACAGCATCGTGGGCAAGATGCAGCAGGTATTGTTACTTTGCAAGATGGTCGACTTTACCTACGTAAAGAAAACGGTATGGTACGTGACGTATTTATGAATCGTCACATGATGAAGCTGGTCGGTAAGTTTGGTATCGGTCACGTTCGTTACCCAACTGCTGGCACTTCTAGTAGCGCTGAAGCCCAGCCATTTTATGTTAACTCACCTTATGGTATCACGCTTGCGCATAATGGCAACTTGACCAATGCTGAGAGTTTGGCCAAATCTTTATATATCGAAGATCGTCGCCACCTCAATACCGATTCAGATTCTGAAGTGCTGCTGAACGTACTCGCACATGAGATGCAAAATCTAGGTAAGACGCATCCAACAGCCGATGACATCTTTGAAGCGGTAAAAGCCGTTTATAGACGCTGTGAAGGGGCTTATGGCGTTGTGGCCTTGATTACTGGTCATGGATTACTAGCGTTCCGCGATCCAAACGGTATCCGTCCGCTTATCTTTGGTAAGCGCATGGCAGAAAACGGCGGCACCGAATATATGGTCGCCTCTGAATCAGTCGCATTGACAGGTTCTGGCTTCACTATCGTTCGTGATGTAAAACCAGGCGAAGCTATTTTTATTGATTTGAACCATAAGCTACATACGCATCAATGCGTAGCGCCAAAAGAATACACGCCTTGTATCTTTGAATATGTGTACTTTGCCCGTCCAGATTCTATTATGGATAATATCTCAGTTTATAAATCACGCCTACGTATGGGTGAAAAATTGGCTGACAAAATCCTTGCAGAGTGGGGCGAAGATCATGACATTGACGTGGTCATCCCGATTCCAGATACGTCACGTACCTCAGCGATGGAGCTAGCGCTAAAAATGAACGTCAAGTACCGTGAAGGGTTTATGAAAAACCGCTATATCGGTCGTACGTTTATCATGCCAGGTCAACAGCAGCGCAAAAAGTCCGTTCGTCAAAAGCTAAGCGCGGTGCCGTTAGAGTTTAAAGGCAAAAACGTACTATTGGTTGATGATTCAATCGTTCGTGGTACGACGTGTCATGAAATTATTCAAATGGCGCGTGATGCAGGTGCTAATAAAGTGTTTTTTGCGAGTGCCGCGCCACCAGTCAAGTTTCCAAACGTATACGGCATTGACATGCCAGTGCGTACCGAGCTGATTGCTTCAGGCAACAGTGTTGAGGAAGTACGTGAGATCATTGGTGCTGACCGTCTGATCTTCCAAGACCTAGATGATTTGATCGATGCCGTCAAGGATACCAAGCACAGCAGAGTCGAAGGGTTTGATTGTGCTGTATTTAATGGCTGCTACATTACTGGCCAGATCAATGAAGCGTATCTTGACCATCTGCAAGAGCAGCGTAATGATACGGCCAAAACTGGCAAGAAAGGCGTGCAGATAGTGGCTGATACCCCAGTCGATATGATGGGTGTTGAAGAGCTTTAAGCCAGATAGTAATAAATATATTGCTTGAAAATAAAAAGCTGGATTCTATTAAGAGTCCAGCTTTTTTTTGCCAAAAATACCAGTAAAATCAATATTGGATGTTGGTATAAGATAGGCTGCTGTCAGATCAAAAAATTGGTAAATATCCAGACAAAACCATTGATCGCGGCAATACCAACGATCATGCTGACCAAGAGCTGGCGGCTAATATGATAAATAAAAAGTACCAGTATAAGTGCGCAAACCTGTGCCATCAATAGATGTAGCTCAGGATCACTCAAGGCAATGTCTACTGGCAGGTTTTGATAAGACAGACTGGTTAAGATAAGTAGCACCATCACTGACAACGGTAAGCTCTCATTCAGTCGATGTAGCCAAGGCGTATCTAAAACTTTTCTAGGGATTAATGCTGGTAACGCACGAGTGATGAACGTCACTGCCGCCATCGCAAGCGTCGCAAAAATAAGATAACTACTGGTCATAAGATTCTCCTATTTCATGACGCTGCATCCAAAATCCACGTACCAAAATCATCAACATACAGATAGTGATAGCCACCAACAATAACCAATCGCTAGTGAATAAAGACGCGACAATCAAGCCAATTACAGCGATGCCAATGGGGAAATAACGTTTAATACTTTGGAATTGCTCATAAGCCAAAATTGCAAACAGACAAACCAAGGCAAAATCCAAATGTGGAATTAAGTCACTAAGCGTACTTCCAATTATCACGCCGATGGCACTCGCGAGTACCCACCAGCTTTGGTTAAATAAGCTAATAGGGAGTATGAGTGCTTGTCGTGCCTCGTTTGGCAAACTGGTCATGACTGAAAAGGTCTCGTCAGTCAGGGCAAATAAGCAATACGTTTTTGCCAGTTTATGTTTTGGTAGATATTGCAATAGTGGTATACCATAAAACACGTGGCGTAAATTAATGGCGGCGATATTGGTCGCGATATTACCGATCGGCAGACCAGCGCTTAGCATTGGCAAACAAGCATATTGAGCCGCTCCAGCATAGAGCACAATGCTGAGCATAACCGTTGCCCATACAGGAATACCAGCAACTTGTGCCAGTACACCAAAGGCAATACCAGCAGGCAGATATCCCATGGCAACGGGCAAGCTTTTTTTGAAGCCCTCAGCCCAATCGTGAGTGCGTTCTTGTTGATGACTGAGTTCGTTTGAATGAGTGGTCACATGGCATCCTAAATTTTCTTACACTGTTTTTATAAACGGATTGTTTTACACTTAAAAATAAACACTGTATTGCGTCAAAACGGTATGTGATGGCTGTATGATAAATGACTGCGTGATCATTGGCTGTACAATAAAAAGTGTTTAAGCCTCTGGCTGTAGCCTCTCATAACTACCTGATTGATGAGCACGGTACAAAAATCCGCCTAAGATAATTAGCCTCAATAGCAGTAAGCACCATACACTCAGCCAAATACCGGTCATATCCCATTGCTGATAAAGCAGCCAGCTCAACGGAAAGAAAATAGCAGCTAGTATCAGGGCAGCATTACGAATCACATTGCCTGCTGTCAAACCAAAAAATATACCATCTAACCAGTAGGCTCCAACACCCACGAGGGGTAACAATACGGCATATAGGTGGTACTCATAGGCGAGGGCAAACACCGATTCAATATTGGTCATAAAATCTAGATAACTTGGCATTGCAAGCCACCAGATAGCGCTCAGCAGGATTGCTAGGCTATAACTGACAATGCCCGTGCGTTTTATGATCATCAAAAAACGTGGCCAGTCACGCCGACCAGCAGCTTGCCCACTTAACGTCTCAGCAGAGACAGCAACGCCATCAAGTGCAAAAGCTGAGATGCTCAATACCTGTAGTAAAATGGCATTGGCGGCCAATATCACATCGCCACTTTGAGCCGATAGCCGAGTAATCCAAGCAAAACTGAGCGTTAAAATAAGAGTACGGACAAAAATATCTTTATTTAAAGAAAATAGCCTAAGCATTTTATTTTTTGTAAAATGCTGCTTATCTGCTCTGAGTAAAGCTGTCCATGATACCTTTAAATGATGGCGGCTTAGTGATAACGCTAGTAACACACCTAACCAAAACGCAATGGTCGTACCCAATGCCACACCAACCAAGCCCATATTCATAATGAACACAAAAAATAAAGTCAGCACGATATTGATCAGAGCAATAAATCCCTGCTGATACAGCATATATCGTGTCTTGCCTTGCCCTGCAAACCAACCTATAAAGGCAAAGTTCATCAGCTCAGCGATCACTCCCCAAAATCGCACATCCAAATAGATTTTTGCAGCGCGACCACTTTCAGGATTGGCTGATAACACTTGTAACCCAACATCGATCAGCCACGGTTTGGCCAGTAGCAAAACTGCGCCGATTAAGAAGGCTAATAACAACGCGCGCTGTAAAATAGACAGTAACGGTGACGCTGTTGTCGCAGTGCGCCCATTGTTATCAGTATGATTGGCCAGTTGTCCTAAAGCTTGCGCGGATAAACCAGAGGAGGCGTATTGTAAAAAGTTAAAGCTAACGAGCAACAAGGACAACAGCTGTATTGCCAAACCCATGCCAGCCAGTTTGGCCGTCTCATTCATATTACCGACAATCGCTGTGTCGATCACACTTTGCAATGGCATGGCGAGATTGGCCAATAGGACAGGTAGGGCAATGGCAATGATACGCTTATAGCTGGTATCGATAGGCGGCATGACGTTGGATGCTGAGGTATTGGCTGGCATTGGTGGCTCGTTTATACTGAGGCGATAAAGAGGGCAATATATTATTTGGTTTTGGCAAAGCAGCAGTGCAACGCATTTGATAAGTGAGGCAAAATTGCTATAAAGACAAAAGCACCTAGACTCATTATTCATAAGTCAGGTGCTCTTGTCGAAACATTATTACTATTTCATCAGCGATAATACAAAGGCTAACCGTACGCTACATAAGTGTACTATGTCCTCTAATATACCTTACTAGACGTTGTCTTGCTCAAACATTTTTGGATCATTGAAGGTGACAATCTCTTCTTCAAACTCTGGCTTCACTTTTACGATAAAATCATCGCGTGATAGACCCATGCGTAATGGAATCGAGCTTGCAATATAGGTCGATGAGTAAGTACCTGCAAGTAGACCAATAAATAGCGCGACTGAGAACCAGTATAGCCCTTCACCGCCTAGGAACAACATGGCCAATACGACCAATAGGACTGTTGAGATGGTCATGATGGTACGGCGTAGGGTTTCGGTCAAAGACAAGTCAATCGTCTGCTCTGGGGTAATACCACGGACACGGCGGAAGTTTTCGCGGATACGGTCATAAACCACAATCGTATCGTTCAATGAATAACCAATCAACGCTAATACAGCAGCTAATACCGTTAAGTCAAAAGGGAAGCCAAATAGCGCAAATACACCAATGGTCACCACTGCATCATGAAATAGTGACAGCACAGCACCAAGCGACAATTTGAACTGGAATCGTAGCGCTACATAGCCCAGCATACAAACCAATGCCAACACCAATGCCATAACGGAGTTTAGATAAACCTCATTACCCACTTGGCTACCAATGATATTGACGTTACTGATAGTAGCGGTATTGTTAGGCAATGCTAATGCTTGAGTTAGGTCAGTATTCAGCCCATCCACATTATCAGACTGGGGCGGTAGTCGTACCAGTAGCTCTTCACGTGTACCGAGATATTGAACGACAGCATCATCAAAACCATTGTCTGCCAGTGCTTGTACAACAGCAACTTGCTCAACAGGCTGCTCATAACGCACGTCTGCTGAGACACCGCCCGTAAAATCAAGACCCAAGTTCAGACCGTTGACGGCAATAGCAATGATACTACCGATCACCATAAATAAAGATAGCAGCGCCATTGGCTTTTCTATCTTCATAAAGGGAATGATGCGCTGATTACCAACGGCTTTGATACCGCCCTCAGCCATGGCTGCGGCATCATCAGCCGCGTCACTTGCTGCTAGGTTAGGATCAACAGCAGTAGAGAGGGCTTGATTGTCTGTACCAGCTTGGCCTTTACCACCACGGCGGCCACTACTTTTGCCAGATTTGGTGGTAGTTGGGTTATTGGTTTTGGTATTGCTACCTTTGCCATCACGGCGTGGTTTTTTGCGGCGGCGGGTACTTGCAGTAGTCGCATCACCGTTCGAGCCATTTCGATCAGGATTATTCTGCTGTTCTAAAGGGTTATTATTTTCGATCGCCATAATGTTCTCCTAACCGATGCTCAGACTTTTGATGGATTTACGCTTACCATAAGCAATTTGTACCAGTGCACGCGTCACCAAAATAGCGGTAAACAGTGAGCTGACAATACCAATAGCTAGCGTAACCGCAAAGCCTTTAATCGGACCCGTACCAATCGCAAATAGGATAAACGCGACCAATAAGGTTGTGATGTTGGCATCAAAAATACTACTAAATGCCCGATCAAAACCTGCCACGATGGCAGATTTTGGCCGTACCCCATTGGCAATCTCTTCTCGTATCCGCTCAAAGATCAGTACGTTGGCATCAACCGCCATACCAATGGTCAAGACGATACCAGCAATACCAGGTAGCGTCAGTGACGAACCCAAAATTGACATAATCGCAATAATAATAATAACGTTCACCGCCAATGCCACGTTGGCAATCACACCAAATAGGCGATAGAAGATAATCATAAATACGAAGACTAATAAATAGCCGACCTGCGTAGAGAATAAGCCTTTATCAATGTTCTCTTGACCCAGCGATGGGCCAATGGTGCGTTCTTCTACAAAGTACATTGGTGCGGCAAGTGCACCTGAGCGCAGTAGTAGCGCAAGCTCAGCGGCCTCAGCTGTGCTATCAAGACCAGTAATACGGAATGATGAACCCAGTACTGCTTGAATATTGGCACGGTTAATGACCTTGGTTTCAGCATAAGGCGTACGTACTTCAGTTGTCTCACCAGTCGCTGGATCTTCTTCGTAAGTGATTCTTTGCTTGTTTTCAATGAACAATACAGCCATCTGCTTGCCGACAGCGGTGCGAGTGGCGTTTTGCATGAGCTTACCACCAGCACTGTCTAGCGTGATGCTCACTTCTGGCGAGCCGTTTTCGTCGACGCCTGTCTGTGCATTGGTCACTTTATCGCCCGTGACGATCGCTTGGCGATCTAGCAACACTGGTGGACCATCGAGTGTCTCAAATGGGAATGCTTCAGTACCTGCTGGAGGAATACCGCCTGTGTAGGTATCAGCGTCTTCTGCCACCATACGGAACTCAAGGTTGGCAGTACGTCCAAGGACACGTTTTGCTTCAGCAGTGTCTTGTACGCCTGGCAGCTCGACCACGATACGGCTAGAGCCTTGAGATTGTACCAATGCTTCAGTCACACCCAGCTCGGCAATACGGTTACGTAGCGTTGTTAAGTTTTGATTGACCGCGTAACTATTGATTTCGTCAAGCGTTGCGTCGTTATATGACAATACCAATGCAGGACCTTGGTTATCAATTGAAGATTGCAAGTTGAAGGTATTGCTCATCGAGCCTTGCAAAATGTTTTGCGCACGATTACGGGTATCTGTATCAGCAAAATGTAGTACAACGCCGCGGTCTTCGGTTTTTATACCTTTAATCGCCACTCGCTCAGCACGTAACTCGCGTCGCATATCACGACTGGCACTGTTCAAGCGCTGTTCAAGCGCCTTGTCCATATCGACTTCTAGTACAAAACGTACACCACCGCGTAAATCAAGGCCAAGTTTCATCGGTCTGGCACCGATATCACGCAGCCACTGCGGGGTCGTTTGTGCTAAGTTGAGAGCGACCACATAGTCCTCACCCAAGTTTTGACGTAGTACTTCTTGCGCTTTTAGCTGATCGACTGGGTTGTTGAGACGTACCAGTGCACTGTTGCCCTCAAACGTACCATTATGATTCTCTAGACCTGCCTCTTCGAGTAAGCTTTGAGACTGGGTCAAGATACCTTCAGACAGTTGAGTCCCTGCTGCTGCGCTCGTAATCTGCACGGCAGGTTCGTCAGGGTATAAGTTAGGAGCAGCATATAGACCGGCAATGATGAGCACGACGGCAATAAGTAAGTATTTCCAAGCGGGATATTGCATAATCACTTCTTTAAGTTGATAAACGACTGGCGACGTGAGCCACAAGTTAGCAGATGGGAAGTTAGCGACAGCAATGGCTGACTGCTATATTTAGCAGGCTCCATTATTCATCAGGCTCCATTGCGATCATCCGCGGTGATAGTAAAACATAAAACAGTAAAGCAAATAATACAGACGTATCTTTATCGAGTCACCAAGAATATCATTGGTGAAACAGGCAAAGTCAATATATCTACAGGCTAGGCTAGCTTATATAACAGCCGTACCTTACTACCTTAATAGCGACTACCTTAATAGCGAAAAATGACCGTAAATGATATACGGTCATTATTTGGTCATTGCACCCAGTGGTGATACGACCATTAAATTACTACCGATAAAGCTCAGTAATAATTAAACGTTTTCGATTAAACGCTTTCGATTGTGCCAGCAGGCAATACTGAAATAACAGAAGCACGTTGCACTTTGACATCCGTGTTGTTATTTAAGCTCACAACTGCATAATCGCCTTCTATCGCTTTGATACGACCCATCAAACCACCAGCAAAGATGATTTCGTTGCCAACCGTCAATGCATTCACCATGGCACGGTGCTCTTTGGTACGCTTAGACTGCGGGCGAATGACCAAAAAGTAAAAAATGGCAAAAAAAGCAACAGGAAGTAAAATCTGACCGAATAGCGATCCAGCACCAGCGGCTTCTGGTGCAGCATGGGCAGCTTGAATAAATAAGCTCATAATGTCTCTCAGTGGTTCATAGATAATAATAAAATTAGACGCATAGTAACAAAAAATCCCAGACTTGGTAACTGTTAATCATAGGCTGAGCGTGTTTTTGTTGATGTAATGGCAGAGAATAAGCCGCCGGATAGCAGGATAATATTTTTGCTATATCAAATATATGATGCCAAAATGATCAATATCATATGCCATTGAGCCAAATAATATTGAGGCAATACCAAACAATAAAAGTCACCAAAAAATAAAAACTTAAAAATAGTGACTTATTGTGAAAAGATATCATCAATGCTACTATCAAATGGCAATGACTGCATGCATTTAGTATGCTATTTATCGAAGCACTATTTTAGCTTTGAGACGGTGTCTAAATCAGCATTGAGCCGTTATGACTATTGATCAGTAGATATCTGATATCACCTCGATAATGTATATGATTGGCTCGTTATATCATCTTCCTTTTTCTCTTTTTAGGTTACCCAACTTGTTCACCACTTTTATGTTTGTACCTCGTTTATGTCGTCCGCGTGCTCATCGTGAAGACGCATCTGCAGAGCCTCCCCCGAGAATGACGACTAGTTCTCGATTTGGTTATACCTTCTTTGCCGTGCTTTGTGCGTTGGCGCTGATGTTGCCGCATTCTGTGTGGGCGGCGGGCGCTGCATCGCCAACCGCCGTGGCAGCCGCACCAACTGCCCTAAACGTGGGACTATTGATATTTTTTGTTGTCCTCGCTATTGGTGTCTCTTTTGCCTGCTCGTTGGCTGAGTCTGTTTTGCTGAGCATGACGCCATCGTTTATTGCAGATGTACAAGAAACCAATCCCAAAAAAGCGGATATGCTAAAGAGCCTAAAGGTCGACAATATCGATCAATCACTGGCAGCTATCTTGACCTTGAATACCGTTGCTCACACGTTGGGTTCTATCGGAGCGGGTGCCCAAGCCACCATTGTATTTGGTAGCGCATGGTTTGGATTGTTCTCAGCCATTATGACACTGGCTATTTTGTTCCTGTCTGAGATTATTCCAAAAACACTAGGCACTGTCTATTGGCGTCAGCTAAGTGGTATGGTGGCGTACTTTGTCCGCGGTATCATTATGATTTTATACCCACTTATTTGGGTATCAGAGCGTTTGACGAAGTTATTAGTACGCGGTAAAGAACCGCAAACGTTCAGCCGTCGTGAGTTTGCAGCCCTTGCTAGCATCGGTGAAGAATCGGGTCAAATCGATCCACTAGAGTCGCGCATCATTCGCAATCTACTAGCATTCGGCGCGATCAAAGTTGAAGACATCATGACGCCGCGCTCAGTGATGCTCGCATTTGAAGAAAACAAAACAGTGGCTGAGTTATTGGTTGATCGTCCAAAGCTCACGTTTTCTCGATTGCCCATTTATGATGGTGATCTAGATAACATTACTGGTTTTGTTTTAAAAACTGACATGCTATTGGCAAAAGTCAACCATGCCACGCACAAGCCTTTGACGCAGTTCAAAAGAGACATCACGTTTGTATTCTCTAAAATGAAACTGTTTGATCTGTTGGAGCTTATGCTAAAAAATCGTATTCATATCGCAATTACGGTTGGCGAATATGGTGAAGTCAAAGGGTTGGTCACATTAGAAGATGTCTTTGAGACATTGTTAGGTCTTGAGATTGTCGATGAAATAGATCGCGTGGAAGATATGCAGGCATTGGCTCGACAAATGATGGACAGACGCGTAGAGCGTTTGGGTATGAAACTCAGTGATGATGAGCAGTATGAAGACAGCAATAGCGAAAACAAATTTTAGCGTTATCGATTGAGTGCTATTGCTATTATCACGACTAAAGTTGTTGAAATCAGAGGATATAATAACCTTCGATTCAAAGAACGGCTTTTGTGAGCATCCTGTGCTTTTATATTCGCAATAATTACACAGGGTGTCACACGGCTGTGAGAATTTGATGATAGGCTCGGCATATGATATGAGTATACTTACTATATAAGTACATCAACAACACAAATGATAAAAGAGCGTTGATCGTCACTACGGCGCAAACGAAAAAATATCGCTAAGGATTATCATGAAAAAATTATTGGGAAGTAGGCTTTTGGCTTTATTGGTAAAGGGCGCCAGCGTCACTGCGATATTAGCAGTCGCCAGCACCATTAGTATCAATGCGCAAGCCGCTACGATGACCGAAGCGTTAGTGCAAAACTACGCAGCAGCGATGAAGTCATCCGCAAATAGCAAGAGTATTAATCAGGTCGCGCGTCTGGTATCTGACGATGCCTTGATTTCATTATCTAGAAAAGGTAAATCTACCAGCTTAGACAAAGATGCGTATCTAAAGCTGCTGCAAAACAGCTGGAATGATACGTCCAATTATCGCTACGATATCTCTGTAGATAACATTGTTATTACAGGAGATCAGGCAAAAGCCAATGTAACGACAAATGAGAGCTGGACGAAAGACGGTCAGCAAACATCATTTGTTACGACATCTCGTGTAACGCTGACGGTATCTACTGGTAACGCTGTATTATTACGTGCAGTATCACAAGTAGCTATTAACTAGATACTGGTCAATACAATCTATTAGATACTAATAAAAATGATTATTAGTGTCTTTTATATTAGGCTGGTCTTTACTTTACGTTGCATACTATACTATCTCTCAACTTTGTCTTATCACTTTCTGTCGTTAGGAAACTTCCAATATCATGTCTACTGTGCTATCAAAATCTCGCTCGTTTGTTGCGTTACCATTGACGCTTGCGGTATCAACTTTACTTATCAGTGCGTGTAGCAACACCTCAACAGTAAAAAACAAAGGTGCAACCAATAGCTCAGCTATTATTACTAAGCGTCCTGCTAATCAAGGGGCGACTACGAGCAGTGCAGATTACTCAACTGCGTTTTTGGATGCAGAGAGCTTGGATGAATTGGCAGATCTATTAGAAGCCACTGACATGACGATGGTGGAGGGCAACCAGCTTGCTATTCAGCAGTATGGTGATCTATGGAATCGTTTGCGTGCCGGCTACCGTATGAACGGTGGTAAGCCGATTTATAATCAGCGTATCGAAGGGCAAAAGAGTTGGTTTACCAGCAGACAAGACTATCTAAACCGTTTGACGGCGCGTGCCAGTCGCTACATTTACCATACGGTACGAGAGGCTGAGCGCCGCAACATTCCAACAGAGCTGGCGTTGTTACCAGTTATCGAAAGCTCGTACGATCCAAGTGGTACCAGTAGTGCAGCAGCGGCAGGCCTATGGCAGTTTATCCCAAGTACAGGTCGTATCTATGGTCTGAATCAGAGCAGCACCTATGATGGTCGCCGTGACGTTATCGAATCAACGCGCGCCGCTTATGACTTTTTGACCGCGCTACACAATCAGTTTGGTAGCTGGGAGCTGGCGCTAGCCGCCTACAACGCAGGACCTGGTCGTATCCAAAAAGCGATTGATGCCAATGCCGCACGTGGGCTACCAACAGACTACTGGTCACTACAACTACCAACTGAAACCATGAATTATGTGCCGCGCTTTTTGGCAGTAGCCGAAATCGTGGCCAAGCCTGAACAGTATGGCGTATATCTACCAGCTATCGCTAACCGTCAGCATTTCCGTAGTGTGCCGGTCAACTACGGTGTGAGCTTGTCTGAAGTATCACAGCTTACAGGCGTGAGTTATGATGAGTTAGAGCGACTCAACACGGCATTGACTTCAGGTCGTGTGGATTCCTCTGGTCCACAGCGCGTTATCATTCCTAACGATGTTAGCTTGAACGCTGATGCCAAACTGAGTCTATTGCGTGGTAATGGCACAAGCAATGTATTGGCTTTTAGCAATACAAGCACCCCAACTACAACGACACCAAGCTACAATAGCAAGCCATACACTTCATCGTCATTACCATCCAGCAGTAGCGCATTGGCTGATTATGCTGCCAGCGCAAGCGTACCTCAGCAAATAACGAGCTATATCTCACCGTCCGCTCAAACGACTAGCAGCTCTGTCTATAGCGGTAATGCCTCAGTACGTACTGAGCCGCCAATAACCAATGCAGAGACCAAAAAGATTAATGCTGAGCTCAAGAGCAGCAACAGTCTACCGACTACCTCAGCTCAGATTACTCAGAATAATACGATTGTCCAAGAGCCACCGCTTAGCAAAGAAGAGCGCGACTTCATTGCCCACCAAATCCGTAGCAATACCTCTGAGACCAACGTTATTAACGCGGATGGTAATATCAACCTGTCAGCCGTACAGACGCAGCAGTCTATCTTAGAAGCAAGCGGTGAAGAGAAAAAGCTGAGCTTTGCTAAAACGTCAGTTAGTAAACCAAAACCACAAGGCACGCGTACCACTTATACGGTCAAACGTGGCGATACGCTATCGAATATCGCAAGCCGTGCAGGGGTAAATTGGCGTGATATCGCAGAATGGAACCAAATAGATGCCAGTGCCAACTTACTATCTGGCAGCACATTGTATCTATACAATGCCAAAACTATCGAGCCGCTAAGCGCTGCCAGTAACCCAGCCGCCAATCAGCCTGAAAGCTATGTTGTACAAGGTGGCGACACGCTTATTGGTACGGCCATCCGTTTTGGTTTATCGGTCACACAGCTTGCCAGCTACAATAACCTCAGTAGCCGTGCTGATCTGCTCAGAGGACAAAAGCTCTGGCTAGTACCTGGTAAGGTAAAAGCGCCCGCCACAACACCTGCGGCACCATCTACCAGACCAAGTAAATCAAGCACTGCGACTAAGAACTATAAAGTAAAACCGGGTGACGGTCTGATTGTATTAGCGCGTCAATTTAACGTATCGACAGACACGTTAGCTAGCCTGAACGGTATCAATAGCACAAGCTCACTTTATGTGGGTCAAACACTAAAAGTACCTGCTAGTGTTAATTTCGATGCAGCAAGCACCACAAGCTCTAGTAGTGCTAGTAATACAAGATCAGTAGCGACCACTAGTTATAAAGTAAAATCAGGTGATACCTTGATCGGTATTGCAAATAGCTTGGGTGTTAGTGCAGCAGAGATCGCTGCTGTAAACAGTAACTTTGATGCAAGAGCGCGCCTGCAACGTGGGCAAACGATTAAAGTACCGGTTTCAAAAGAGTTAGTTGATCGCCAACTGAATGATAAAGCCGTCAGCTATAAAGTAAAATCTGGTGATACGCTAACAGGTGTCGCCAAACGCTATAATATCGGCTTGAGCGATTTAGCTTCAGCAAATAACCTGAGCACGACGTCTAACTTGATATTAGGTCGTACTATTACTATTCCTGCGGGCGGTAGCGTGGCAAGCTCTTCGGCTTCTACAAGCTCTTCGGCTTCTAATAGTAGTCAAAGCAACAGTAATCAAAGCAGTAGCAGTCAGAGTAGTAGCAGCGGTAAAAAGCTAGGAAATACTGAAAATTACAAAGTCAAATCTGGCGATGGCTTGATTGCCTTAGCTCGTCAGTTTGGTATCTCTGTAGAGGATTTGGCTGCGACCAATGACTTGGCGACGAATGCCCAACTACAGCGTGGACAAACCCTAAAAGTGCCAAAAGCGACGGTGAGCTACACGGTTGGCTCAGGCGATAGCTTGATTGGTTTAGCTCGTAAATATGGTGTATCAACCCAAGAATTGGCTGAGATGAATAATATCGCTGCTGATACTATGTTACAACGTGGTCAGCGTCTGACGGTACCCAATCGTTTAGGTATCTTAAGATATCTGATATCTAATGGAGTCTATTAACTAGACAGTTTGAGTTTTGATAGACTCAAGATAACTTCTGATGTTGCTAACATAGTGCATTGCTTGGCCATAACGGCTGTTTGATGCTTTGTTGTCCGCCAAGTACGCATAAACGTTCGCCCAGCTCTTGTCGTCAATGCCTTGGGCGCGCAGTTTACGCTGAATGCTTTTCACCGCATGTGGACCCATATTATAACCAGCAAGTGCAAACCAGATGCGATCAGTCTTGGGTACATCCGCAAAATCTGCTTTCATTTGCTCTAGATAACGAGCACCGCCGCCGATACTTTGATAAGGATCAACGCGATCTGACACGCCCATAGCCTTTGCAGTGTTATTGGTCAGCATCATAAGGCCGCGTACGCCAGTCGGAGATACCGCATTGGCATCAAGATGTGACTCTTGATAACCCATAGCAACCAACAATTCCCAATCATGATTGTAATTGCGCGCTTGCTCTTCAAACGAAGACTGATAATCAGGCAGTTTTTCTGTCAGTGTTTTTTGGAAATGATCCTGACTATAAGCGTCTTTTAGCAAATTCTGATTGTAGAACGCCGCTAGTTTCTGTGTGTTTTTTAGCTTGATGCTATCGCACAAGAAGTAACTGGCTTTTTTGGACAGTGGATCATTAGGTGAGCTGAACGTCCAACTGACTTTTGGATGCAGACCGTTTTTAGTCAAGCTTGAGTCGTAGCCACAGCTAACATTAATAGATGATAGATTGAGCTGGCTTTTTAGTTTGGTACTAGCCGTGGTCAACGCCATATCAACGTCACCTGATCTCAAGGCTTTGAGTGCAGCCTCTTCATTGGCATAGGCTTTTAGATTGATATCCACACCGAGCTCGTCTGCATAGGTGCGCACGAGATCAAAACCAAAGCCATGTTGGAAGCCATCAGTGGCAAAATAAGTACTATCACCTGGGACAGCGGCAATGGTCAAAGTGTTTTGCAGCATGACATTGGCATAGGCTGATACCTTTGTATTCATTGTCGTTAGGCTCTGTGCAGGCAAAGAGAGCAGAGCGATACTGGATACTTGTGCCAGCTTCTTGGTTCTGGCAAAACGACCCGACGCAGTAGGGGTAGATGAAACGATGTTACTTTTGGTGTTAAGTAGGCGTTTAGATGGACGTAGTAAATGAGAAATACGACGTTTGGCACCTTGCGCAGATCCTTTGACACGATAAGTAATACGTTGCATGGATGTCTCCTGATTTTAGCCATCCTTCTTACCGCAAAAACGCGTAAAAATACATGCACATCATTTGGCATGTATCAATACAGCATTTTAGACGACATCATACTTTTGAATAAAATAAGTATCAGTCATCCTGCTTAATTATAGCGCCACTAGCATGCTCTCTCTAAGAGTTAGCGATGTGGATTTGTGGGTCAGCCCGCTATCGAAGTGTTACTCATATGCTTAAAGTAAAAGCATAAAACAGTCGTTTCAAAATCTGGACGCACGACTACGCGAAGGATGTAAATCAGATGATTCCTTCATCGATAACGCAATATGGCTAATGGCCAAACAACTATATATCAAACATAGGTAAGGTCATGAGTAAGTTATTGAGACAACGACATTAAACAAAGCGGTGAGGTAATGATTGGCCATTGAGACCAATATATTCATCTGCTTTGGTAATGCTAACTTTAATAACTAACAACACCTTGAGTAATTAGTAGTAAGGTGGCTAGCTGCTAAAGTTAATTGTCCAGCAATGAGGGCAAGCAGCTCAACCATATTTGATAGCTTATAAAAATATGCTATCAAAAAGGTGGTGCACAACTGTCATCGCGACACTAAAAATAAAAACACGGTATAAATCAAATATCGAGTGTATAAATCGTGTTTTAACTGGCGACGTTCCAAAATTTCATTGCTCATAGAGCATAATAAAGTTTCAGATAACCGCCAGCATCATTTTAGCGCCATAACCGGAAGCTGTAATAATGGGAAGTTTCATGACAAAACGTTCTTTCTTACAGGTAGTAATATGCGGATATCGCTTGCATTATTCAAGTAGAGTTAAGAAAAAAGCGATAAAACTTAACAATTGCGATATAAACGGTTAAATGTCGCTATATTATGGGCGTAATATTCACAAACCCATTAATGAGTTTTGCGATAATGGCTATAACAACGCCTATATTCTTTATTAATCGTCTCGAGTTCTGTCCTAATGATGGCCACTATATTGGCTATCTTATGCTGGATTTTCAATATCAATAAAGGTGACTGGCAGTCCAAACTTTTGGGCGACTATCTCTCCTAACGCTTGAATACCACCGCGCTCTGTCGCATGATGACCGCAGGCAAAATAATCAATACCCAGCTCACGAGCAATATGCGTGGTACGCTCAGAGATCTCGCCAGAGATATAGGCATCACAGCCCATTATGGCAGCCTGTTCAATCATATCTTGGGCACCGCCTGTACAGATGCCGACACGTTTGATCACTCTCTCGCTATTGGCAGTCGTTTCCGCATTATTATCAGCATAATGCTTATAATTAGCTGAAATATATAGTGGGGTACGACCGAGCGCTTGGGTAATCTTTGCGATTAGGCTATCAGCACTCTGTGGTGTACAAGTGGCGATATTGCCAACAGGGTGTGATTCGTTGGGGTAGAGCGCGCCAGTAATGGTCATATCTAGTACGTCTGCCAGTTTGGCATTGTTACCAATCACGGGGTGTGCATCGAGCGGTAAATGATAGCCAATCATAGAGATGCCATGTTGCATCAATTTACGGATACGTCGGCCTTTCAGACCTGTGATAGGCGCAGGTTCACCTTTCCAAAAGTAGCCATGATGAACCATAATCGCATCGGCATTGTCAGCGATAGCCGCATCAATCAGCGCCTCGCACGCCGTCACCCCTGTGACGATACGTTGTATTGGACGACCGCCATCTACTTGTAGGCCATTTGGCGCGTAGTCTTTGAACGCACTAGCAGATAGATACTCATCACAAAATTGCGTCAATGATTGTGCGCTGATGCTGTTGGTCGAAGGTTCAGTAGTCGTGTTTTGGCTCATTAGGTTTCCTTATTGTTATTGCCTTGCAGTAATGCAGTATTATTCAAATATAGTGCTTCAAAAAAGTTGTTTGAAGACAAAGACTCATAAAAGATAAATAATTGATCATTATCTATCGCAAATATTTGATAGCGATGATTTTAACATGGCACTGTAAAAGAGTAGACAAGATGGATAACTGAAATGGTACACGATACGTTACTATTTCACGGCATTGCGGTTATAATTTATACATGTGAGTCTGCCTAGCTCTGGCTATTAATTGCCTAATCAAGCAATTATCTAATCAAGCCATGATGGTTGAATAATCCAAGCCATGATGGTTGAATAATCGCAGTCTTCTCACCTTATTTCTTACTGTCCGTCTGCATTAAATTTATAGAGGTTCTATATGTCGTCATCCCAGAACACCAGTAACACCCGTAACAAGGTTTCTTTATTAAAATGGTTACCTTGGGTCTTATTGCTGCTGGTGTTAGTAGCGTTTATCTGGTTGTTCACGAGTATGAAGTCATCATCGGAGGCCACGTGGGAGCCGCCGAGAACCCCGCCAGCCGAGCAGCAAGCGTCAGAGCCAGTTGCGGATACACCAGCGCCCATCTCTTCTTATCATAATGCAGTTGCGCGCGCGTCGCAGTCGGTCGTCAATATCTACACCACACAAACGATGACAGAGCATCCTTATATGGATGATCCCGTATTGCGCCGGTTTTTTGAATATCATGGTGGCCCATCACAAGAGCAGGGCAATACCAATCTAGGCTCTGGTGTGATCGTATCAGAGGACGGTTATATCGTGACCAATGCCCATGTCATCGAAAAAGCGGATGAGATCACGGTTGCGTTCAATGATGGACGCAAGAGCCGCGCCAAAATCATCGGTACAGACCCTGATAGTGATCTAGCAGTGATTAAGGTTGAGATGACAGGATTGACGCCGCTTGGTTTTCGCGAAGATCCTATTCGCGTGGGGGATCTGGCTTTGGCAATTGGTAATCCATTTGGGGTCGGTCAGACCGTGACGCAAGGGATTATCTCAGCGACTGGGCGTACTGGACTGGGCGTCAATAAGTTCGAAGACTTCATCCAGACGGATGCGGCGATCAATCCAGGTAACTCAGGTGGCGCGCTGGTCGATGCTCGTGGTGAGCTAGTCGGTATCAATACGGTGATATTCTCGCGCTCTGGCGGCTCGATGGGTATTGGCTTTGCGATTCCTACATCATTGGTCGAGCAAGTAATGAACGCGCTGATCAAAGACGGCCGCGTCAGTCGTGGTTGGCTCGGTATCGAAATCCAGTCACAGCTACGTGACCCAACGCAGCTTGAGACCTCAACGGGCGTGGAAGTGCTAAACGTCATTGCAGGTAGTCCTGCTGCCAAAAGTGGTTTGCGTGTTGGCGATATCATCCTAACCATCGATGGTGTCGAGATGACCGATGCCAATACCTTGATCCAATATGTCGCTCGTAAGCCGCCGAACACTGAGTTGGATGCTCAGATACTACGCCGCGGCAAAAATGCTCAAGTCAAAATAATGCTAGAGGAGCGTCCAGTGCAAGAGCCAATCGAGCGTCCTGTCGTACTACAGGGTGAGAGTATGGATGGGATGGGTGGCAGTATCCAAGGTGATCAGCAAGCACCGATGATGTCAGAGGCAGAGCGTGATCGCATGCGCGAAGAGCTAATGAAACTGTTTGAGCAAGATTCTGTAGCACAATAAAGTGTGTTGCCAAATTACACAAAAAAGCGCGCTCCTTTAGATAAGGAGCGCGCTTTTTTATTGAGTTAAATTTTATCAAAGCATAAAAGCTAATGTTCAGGCCAGTCTTCAGTCCCTACTATTTTGCTAAGGCTTTTCAATCAGCTCATGGTTGATATAGATGACACCCCGTACGCGACAACAGCAGGGCAGGATTTCATCCTCTTCAATCATCGCAAGCGGGTTAAATGGATAATCGACCGTATGCGAGCTAGCAATACGCTTGACTCGGCAGCTACCACAGTAGCCCTCGCGGCATTGATAGTTCACATCATGTCCTGTGCGTAATAGTCCATCTAACAGGCTCTCGTCATCATGTAGATAGAACTGCTTTTTACTGGTCATTACCCAAGTCATCGCTCATCCTATTGGGATATCTGTGCTATTACTATCCCTACTATTAACCGATAAAATGATTACAGATCAAGCCTTTATAATTTAAAACCTTTATAGCTCAAAGCTCTTACAACTCAGCTCTTATAATTCGGAGCCTTTATAGTTCAAAGTCGTCAAAATCACTGTCTGATAAGTCAGAGTCAATCTGACCGACCAAGTACGAGCTAATCTCGGTCTCTTGCGGGGCGACCTGCACATTGTCAGACGACAACCACGTGTTGATCCACGGGATTGGGTTTGATTTTGAGTTCGGGAACGCCGCTGGCAAGCCGACGGTTTCCATACGTAAGTTGGTGATGTATTCGATATATTGGCACAGAATATCTTCGTTGAGACCGATCATCGAGCCATCTTTGAACAGATAGCCTGCCCATTCTTTTTCTTGCTCGGCAGCCTTGCGGAAGATCTCAATACTTTCATCAAAACACTCTGCGGCAATCTCGACCATCTCAGGATCGTCACGACCATTACGCATGAGATTTAGCATGTGCTGCGTACCGGTCAAATGCAACGCTTCGTCACGAGCGATCAGTTTGATGATTTTGGCATTGCCTTCCATCAATTTGCGCTCAGCAAAGGCAAACGAGCAGGCAAACGACACATAAAAACGAATGGCCTCTAGGACGTTGACCGCCATGATGCATAGATACATTTGCTTTTTCAGCGATCGTAAATCAACGGTCACTTCCTCACCATTTATATTATGCGTACCTGGACCGTATAAGCTATATAGCTGCGAGTTGCGATACAGCTCATCATAGTACTGAGCGATATCAGAGGCGCGGCCTAAGATGTGCTCGTTTTGCATAATGTCATCAAAGATAATATTTGGGTCATTGACGATATTACGAATGATATGGGTATAGCTGCGCGAGTGAATCGTCTCGCTAAACGACCATGTCTCAATCCACGTCTCAAGCTCAGGGATAGACACTAGCGGCAGTAGCACCACGTTTGGACTACGACCTTGGATAGAGTCGAGTAGGGTCTGATACTTGAGGTTGCTCAAAAATATATGCTGCTCATGCGAGGACAGATTGCTAAAATCGATACGGTCGCGTGACACATCGACTTCTTCTGGACGCCAAAAGAATGACAACTGCTTTTCAATCAATTGCTCAAAGATGGGGTGCTTTTGTTGGTCATAGCGCGCCACGTTGACGGGCTGACCAAAGAACATCGGCTCTGTTAGCGCATTGTTTGGCGTTTGCGAAAAAATCGAGTAAGTCATGGGACTGCCTTTATCATTGATACGGTTATGAAATTATACAAATTGGATATGATTATATTATAAATTTTGGTCAATGGCTTTTTGGGTTAAAGGTTCTCTAGCGATATCTGTGAGGGCTCTTTGCCATCGTTCATATAGGCTTTGAATATTTCGCTCAGTTCACTATCATCGAGTGCTTCTAATTCATCCAGTGCGCTTTTACGTAGGGTACTCACATCAGACGCTTCTGCTGCTGTTTTTACGTCTTTTTTAGCCGCGCGCGATGCTGGTTTTTTGGCTGCTTTTGCCACGCTTTTTTTGGCGACGGCTGCCTTTGGCGCTTCATCCATCTCTAACTGCTGACGCACCGCTGCAATATCAACCTCGACTTGTACGATATGCGAGCCACCATCGTTTAGGTCTGAAAATACGTTTGGGATAAACAAACCACCGTCTTTGATGATTGCGGTATAGTGCACATGACCTCCGTCGTTTTAGTTATTTCTAAGTTTTCGTTAGGGTTGACGCGTCGCCAGACTGTCATATACCTTGTTGTTTTCTCTTTTACCGACTGCCAATACATAAACCACCACCACGTCATCTTTAACGGTATATACCAAACGATACCCTATGGTGCGTAATTTAATTTTATAAGTATCTGTATGTCCAGAGAGTTTTGACGCAGGCACATGAGGGTTGGATAGTCGCTGCTGCAGCTTTTTCTTAAATTGCTGTTGGATGCTTGGCGCTATCTTTTTCCATTCTTTTAACGCTAATGGGTGAAACTCAAGACTATAAGTCATCTAACGTGACCTTGATAGGCGCTTGCCCATCATTCATCCGCGCGTTTACGGTTTGGCTAAGTGCCATATCGTCCATCGCTTCCATCATACGCTCGTACATGTCTGTGGAAACCAAGTACGCCACGGGTTTATTGTGGTTTAAAATAGCCACAGATTCACCATCCAACTGTTTAATGAGTGCTGAAGGGTGGGTCTTAAGCTCTGAAATACTGGCTGTTTGTGTCGCAAATATTGGTTGCATGACCTATTCTCCGTTAAAATTACGCTCTAAATATAGGGCTAATTTTAGCACGAAAATTCGGTCTTATTTATTATTGTATTAAATTTAGATATTTAGTAGCCAATCCCGCCTATCGCTTATATCTGCTTTGCCGCTGTCGTGCAGTCTATTGTGTCTGACCGCATTCCTGTTGTCTCGATACTACGTCCAGCCACGGACTGCATCGCCATCGTCGTCAGCAGGATACCGCTATAGTCGGGGCTAAACGACCTTGTTAGGGCGTCTTTCTTTTTCTTAGCGACCCTTCTGTTTGAGTGCACCCTACCAAAATGATTATTTTAAACAGCAAACGAGCGTAAAATTATCGGTTACGTAGTTTAAATACAGTCTATATATTACTTTTCATACAACAACTAATCATGAGCTGTATTATTGTGCAACCATGAAGCGCTTGCTTCGTTTACTTCATAATTGAGGTCGTCACTATCATTAACTAGACTCACACCTAGGTTAGTAATCTCATCAAATCCTATTTTTAAAGAATGATTCGCTTCTTGGAATAAACTTTCATCATCTTTTGATAGAGAGTACATCAATTTTAGAAACCCAATTTTTTGATGGATTAACGGAAATGATGGGTCAATTTCAATAATCCTTTGTAAAGCTGTGATGCATGCTTCGATTCTATCAACATATATGTTCATAATTTGTTCCGTACCTCGTGGTAGGAACTTCAATACTTCGGATTTAAAAAGTAAGTTGGGTATATTGTCTTCTAATGCGCCTAGTTCAATTTCGATTAGTTCAATGTGTACTTCGTTTAAATCTTTGACATCTAAAAATTCTTTAAAAATATCAATATTAAATAATACAACATTATCTTCAATTCTTGATAATAATATATTGTAAGTCGACATTACTTCCACATAAAGATTGGATTCTTTATTTTCCTCATTTAATAATAAGGGTAGAATCTCTATATAATATCTTGTGGCAAATTGTCTTTTAAAGTCATTGTAGTTATCATAAGGAAAATATGTATTTAGCTTAATACAATAAAATATTTTTTTAATTCCTTCCTTAATATTTTTTTGCATAAACATAAGCATTGCATAATATCTATGGTAAGAAACTTCAAATGTATTTACAAAACTTGTAGTTTTTACCGATGACACTTCATGAGTCCTCATATCCTCCTTAACATTATTAAGAATTTTCCAATTATCATCTAGAGAGTATTTTAAACTTTTTGAGTCATTATATGCTATAAACATATCGTTAAAAGACTGAGATATGAATAAAAAATTCACTTTTATACTAAGACTTATTTTTACTCTCTGGTTTATATTTTCAGACTCGAGTATATCCTGTATAGCTTCTAAGTTTTCTTGAAAAACAATGGAGGTCTTATGTTTATTAGCATTTAAGTAACTATCATAATGTATAGAATCAGATTCTGAATTAGAAAAAAAAGAAAAGCCAAATATTACATTTTTACCTACGAGTTTTTTAAATAATAAATTTAAGCTTTTATAGCTTTTCATCAAAGTATAGAACCTTGGAATATCCATACTTTTAATTTTTATTATACCCATTTTTATTAGGTAACTATGTTTCTTGAAATTCTCTATTTCCTGATCAACTATACTATCTATTTTCTCTGTCTTGAGATTCTTATCGAGATAGCTATTATCGTTATTGTAATACGAGCCAAGATATAACAAGGTTGGTTTTTTTGAAAAAATATTAAAATTTATAAATACTGATATTATCGTTACAGTAGTTATGGTTAGGGAGATATTCATCAAAACTGGAATATCCAGAATAAAATGAAAAATAACAGCTAATAATATAAAATAAATCCAATGTTTAATATTAAGAAAGACAAAAGCAGCTAAAGACTTAATAATTTCTCCTAGCCTTGGGGCTAGAAAAGTAGAAAGTACAAATGCACCTATAGTCGCTAAAACTGACAAGATAGCTGGATTTTTAAGTACTTCATTTAGGTCAATAGACATTTTTCGTAACCACGTAAGTTTTGTGGATTATAAGATATCGAATTGTAGCAATTACAATGTATGTTAGTTTGCACAATATTTGCAAAGCAGATATAGGTGAATGACGGAGTTAGCTTTAGAAGCCAAACCCGCCATACTTTAGAAATTCTCTTTAAAGAATTTCTCTTGCGAACCTAAAATTGCACTGCAATTTTTGAACGGTTCTTAAATCTTACAAGCACCGCCAGCACAATCATCTTCCATATCCGCTTGAGCATCGTTCGCACCATCACGCGTGTTATGGTAGTACAACGTCTTCACACCCATTTTATAAGCGTTTAGCAAATCTTTTAGCAATATCTTCATCGGTACACGGCCACCAGCATAACGAACGGGGTCATAGTTGGTGTTGGCAGAGATACTTTGATCGACGAATTTTTGCATGATAGCGACCAGCTTTAGGTAACCGTCATTGTTTGGCATTTGCCATAGTAGCTCGTACTGATCTTTTAGGGTAGCAATCTCAGGCACGACTTGCTTTAAGATGCCATCTTTTGACGCTTTGATAGAGACCAGACCACGTGGTGGCTCGATACCGTTGGTCGCGTTGGCGATCTGACTTGAGGTCTCAGACGGCATCAAGGCGGTTAGGGTAGAGTTGCGTAGACCGTGTTCCGTGATATCCCTACGTAGCGTTTCCCAATCGAGATGTAGCGGCTCTTGGCAGATTGTATCCAAGTCGGCTTTGTACGTATCAATCGGCAATATACCTTGTGAGTATGTAGTCTCATTGAACGCAGGGCACGCGCCTTGCTCTTTTGCCAATTTGTTTGACGCTTTTAAGAGATAATACTGCAATGCTTCAAACGTCTGATGGGTCAGACCAAGCGCGCTGTCGTCAGAGTAGCGTGCGCCATTCTTAGCCAAGTAGTAAGCATAGTTGATGACGCCCACACCAAGCGTACGGCGACGCATACTGCCGTTTTGAGCGGCTTTTACTGGATAGTCTTGATAGTCGAGTAGGGCATCAAGGGCACGGACGATTAGCTCGGCTGGCTCTTCGATGTCGCTGACGCTCTCGACTTTACCCAAGTTGACCGCTGATAGCGTACAAAGGGCGATTTCGCCTTCTTCGTCATTGATGTTATCCAGTGGTTTGGTCGGTAGGGCGATTTCCATACATAGGTTTGACTGGCGAATCGGGGCAACCGTCGCATCAAATGGGCTATGGGTGTTGCAATGATCGACGTTTTGGATATAGATACGACCCGTGCTGGCGCGCTCTTGCATCATTAGGCTGAACAAATCAGCAGCTGGGATTTGACGGCTACGGATGTTAGGATCATTTTCGTATTTGGTATATAGCGCTTCGAATTTGTCTTGGTCTTCAAAGAACGCATCATATAGGCCTGGCGTGTCACTTGGTGAAAATAGCGAGATGTCTTGACCTTTGATGAGGCGCGTGTACATCGTTTTGTTCAATTGTACGCCGTAGTCCATATGACGGACACGGTTGTCTTCGACGCCGCGGTTGTTTTTGAGTACCAGTAATGACTCAACTTCCAAATGCCATAATGGGTAAAATAGGGTCGCAGCACCGCCACGGACGCCGCCTTGTGAGCAGCATTTCACCGCTGTTTGGAACAGTTTGTAGAATGGGATACAGCCAGTATGCTGCGCTTCACCGCCACGGATCGGGCTACCAAGGGCACGGATACGGCCAGCGTTGATGCCGATACCGGCGCGCTGTGACACGTAGCGTACGATGGCGCTGGTGGTCGCGTTGATTGAGTCTAGGCTATCACCACATTCGATCAGTACGCACGAGCTAAACTGACGCGATGGCGTACGCACACCTGACATGATCGGCGTCGGTAGTGAGATTTTGAATTCTGAGGTCGCATCATAGAAGCGTTTGACGTAGCTTAAGCGCTCAGCTTTGTCGTAATTGGCAAATAGACACATGCCCACGAGCATATATAAGAACTGCGGGCTCTCGTACACGGTCTTCGTGACACGGTCTTGTACTAGGTATTTCCCTGCCATTTGCTCGACAGCAGCATAGGCAAGGTTCATATCACGCCAGTGATCCAGATATTCTTCTAACTCGTCAAATTCAGCACGGCTATAGTCCGCTAAGATATGCTTATCATATTTGCCCGCGTCGGTGAGCGTTTTGACATGGTCATACAGGTGCGGCGGTTCAAACTGGTTATAAGCAATCTTACGCAGATGGAAGATCGCCAAGCGCGCAGCCAGATATTGATAGTCAGGCGTGGTCTCAGAGATGAGGTCGGCAGCAGATTTGATGATGGTTTCGTGAATATCACGAGTCTTGATACCTTCATAAAACTGGATGTGCGACTTTAGCTCAACTTGCGACACAGAGACGTTGTCCAATCCATCCGCCGCCCACGCTATTACCTTATGAATTTTGTCTAAATTAATAGGCTCTAAACGTCCATCACGCTTGGTTACTTGGATTTTATCAATATGTGTCATGTTGGCCTCTATTTTGATTGCTTATAGTGATGCTGCGCGCCAAAGGAGCGGCAGACATTCTTTATGACGCGATTGTAGTCGATGGTAGCAGTAGTTTTTTGGCAACAAGCAGCCACTACCCATAGTGATAGCAAAAATCACTGAGTACTACATATAGCGTGTTTGTTAATCGGTAGGCACAATATAGCGGGAAAATTTTGAAAATACTATATTGATTTTAGGATAAAACTATGTTGCTACAAGGTTGTAGGCAGTCCAAATTTTGGCAAAGGACGATGGGATAAGGGTTAGACGCAAATGCGGTCGATCATAAATTTTTTGTAAAAATAGTGCGGCCGTTTGCTTTTTATTTTCTCAGTGATTGTCGCCTGATAACCATCATCATGGCGGCAATAATGCGGGCGCAGATTGTACATCAAACCACAAAAAATCGCCACCCATATGTTATTACTAGCGAGTGACGACTTGGACCAAAAGGCGCTAAACCTGTCTGAACGATTTACAAAACCATGCGAACCGTCTTGGCATTATCAAGCGCGGCATAAAGTGTATTGACTTGATCAGCGGCTGTTAGGTACAGATTGACCCGTGCTGAATGAAAGCGACCCGTTCTAGAAGGTTTCACTTCAATAGAGGCCAAATCAAAATCAGGGAACTGACTACCCAAGATCAGCTTGATTTCATTAAGCAGGCTCTCGTGCTCACCTTCATGACCAATGATGCTGAGTGGGTAGTTCATCGGGAACTCCCAAAGCTCTGGGTTTTGAATGTCTGTTTTTTTGCCTTTCAGAACGCCTTTATTTGGCGTCAAATCAGTGACTTTCACTGATGGCTGATTGCTGGTTGGGTTATTTATATTGTTGTCGACGTTGTCGTTATTATTTTTTGAATCATCACTCATGATATGAGCCTCGCTTTTATAGATAATATTTTTGAATAAATCAGCTGGTTAGAGTAGAGATTTTACCTACAGTACCTTTGTCTGCTATTTATAGTGGCGTGCGGTAGATTATTCAAGTTACGTTTGCCGCTCGTTTATTGTATGGCGCTTCGATGACGGCAATATTTACGGCAAATAACCATCAATAGGCATAATGTCAGTCGGCAGATTGGTTTCTCCCAGCGCTTCTCGCAGATTGATCTCGATCGTGCGTGACAAGGCGGTCAGAGGTAACTGATTAGCCGCCAACCCAAATGGCTCTTCTAGCTCTTCACTCAATGCATCTAACCCAAAAAACGTATAAGCAATCACGGCACAAACCAAGGGCGTTGCCCAACCAAGCGAGGCGACCAAGCCAAAAGGCAGCATGATGCAATACAAGTAGGTCGTACGATGTACCAGCAGCATATAAGCAAAAGGTAGCGGTGTGTTATGAATACGCTCGCAGGCTGCCAAGACAATCGTCATAGAGGTCAGGCGCTCATCCATGTTTTGGGTGACTTGCTCTGAGACCAGTCCTTGACGCCGAATATCGCCGAGATGCTTACCCATGAGGCGCATTATATGGTCAGGGACATTTTTTGCTTGATGCATACGATCATGATGTATGGATGCGACAAAGGGATCTATGTCCGCCCAAGGTGGCGTACCACGAAGCCTGTGGCGTACAGCATGTGCAAAAGCAATGGTCAGATATACCATGGTGCGCTGAGTCTCACGACCATGCTCGTTGTCATCATCTATAAAGGATAGGACTTGGCGCGTTAAGCTGCGAGCATCATATACCAACTGGCCCCATAGCATCCGTGCTTCCCACCAACGCTGATAGCTGGCATTATTTCGAAATCCCAAAAACAACGATAATGCGATTCCCAATAAGGTAAAAGTGGCGATACCATAATAAGGAAAAGAGTCAGGAATCCAGTGTTGAATAATGGTAATGGCTGTACTAAGGATGGTAACCAATAGCAGCTGCGGATATATTTTTGGAATGATTGAACCGCGAAGGGCGAAAAATATCTTAAACGGGTGGGGTGTTTGCCGGACAATCATGTCAGTTTCCTAGCGATGAAATCTGTGAGCGTAGTATTGCAGGTGCCGTATGATTCTAATACAGAATCTAAGTCTGTAAAGCCCAAAAGACTATAAATTTATTCAAACTAAGAAGTAGGGTGGTCACTTAAGCTCGGTAATTGGGATAGCCAAAAAGTTAAATCCTCGCCTATGCTTTTCGTCAGCAGAGCGTATGACTGAATCCTTTGATATTAAAGAGTCTGTCTCTAAAGGAGTGATTGACGTGTCACGAGCACATTTTTGGGATGTGACAGCAATCGCTGCGATTGATAAAGTCATTATCAAATTTCGCCGTGAAGGCACTGAGGTAGAGCTTATTGGTTTGAACGAGGCAAGCCAGACGATGATAGACAATTTCGGTGTGCACGACAAACCAGATGCTGAGCAAAATTTAGGCGCGCATTGATAACATAGATTAACAAACACAAAAAAGCCGAGATAAACTCGGCTTTTTTTATTTAGCTTCATTGAATATTAGTCATTTTCAAGGAAAGAACGTAAATGCTCAGAACGTGAGGGATGACGCAGTTTACGCAACGCTTTTGCCTCGATCTGACGGATACGTTCACGGGTAACATCGAACTGCTTACCAACTTCTTCTAAAGTATGATCCGTTGGCATGTCGATACCAAAACGCATCTTTAATACACGGGCTTCACGCTCAGTCAGGTTGCCGAGTACATCACGAGTGGCTTCTTGTAGTCCAGCAGACGTTGCATCGTCGACAGGGCTTGAGATCGTACCATCTTCGATGAAGTCACCTAAGTGTGAATCTTCATCATCACCGATAGGCGTCTCCATAGAGATAGGCTCTTTGGCAATCTTGAGCACCTTACGGACTTTGACTTCGTCCATCTCTAGACGTTCGCCTAATTCCTCAGGCGTTGGCTCGCGGCCCATTTCTTGTAGCAGCTGACGTGAGACACGGTTGATCTTGTTGATCGTCTCAATCATATGCACAGGGATACGAATGGTACGTGCTTGGTCAGCGATAGAGCGCGTGATTGCCTGACGAATCCACCATGTGGCATACGTTGAGAACTTATAACCACGGCGATATTCAAACTTATCAACGGCTTTCATCAGACCGATATTACCTTCTTGGATCAGATCCAAGAACTGTAGGCCACGGTTGGTGTATTTTTTGGCAATAGAGATAACCAGACGCAAGTTGGCCTCAACCATTTCTTTTTTGGCGCGTCGCGCTTTTGCTTCACCAACGGCCATACGACGTGCCACATCTTTCATGTCGTGGATTTTCATATCGAGCTGCTGCTCATAATCACGAATACGGCGCTGAAGTAAAATAACGTCATCAGTGACTTTTTCTAGCGTGCCCGCAAATGCAGGCTTACCTTTGATACGCTCAATGAGCCAATCGACATTGGTTTCATTGCTAGGGAAGGTCTTACGGAACTCTTCACGCGGCATACGACCACGGCGAATCACCAAGCGCATGATTTGACGCTCTTGCTTACGCACGTCGTCGTAGACGTCATGCATGATCGCCATGACTTGGTCTGACAAGCGATTATTGAGCTTTAGCATCATAAAGCGTTCAGCAAGTAATGCGTACGCAGTATCCGCCTGCACGCTACCACGACCATAATCTAGTAGCGCTTGCTTGGCTTTGATAAATAGATGCTCGATCTCTTCTAGACGCAAACGTACTTCTTCTGGATCAAGACCGCTGCTTTCTTCTTCAGCTTCTTCTTCCACGTCGTCTTCGTCTTCATCTTCGTCATCATCAAGTGCGGCTGCCTTGGCATTCACTTTAGCTTTGATGATAGGCGGGTTTTCTTTTTCTTCTTTGATGCGCTCACGCTCTTCTTTCACCGCATCTTTGGCTTCTTGAGCGGCGATTTTATCTTCTTCGGTTTCAGGATCTAAGAAACCAGTGATGACGTCAGATAGCTTTTTTTCGCCATCTTGTACTTTTTGGTATTCATCAAGGACGAACTGTACGGTGCCAGGCCAGTAAGCCATGGCATGCTGTACATCACGAATACCTTCTTCGATACGCTTAGCAATGGAGATCTCACCTTCACGGGTAAGAAGATCAACTGTACCCATCTCACGCATATACATACGGACAGGGTCAGTGGTACGACCAGGCTCAGTCTCAACAGAGGCAAGTACCGCCGCTGCCTCATCTGCTGCCATGTCATCATCACTTGAATCATCGTTCATCAAGATGTCATCGGCATCAGGGGCAGACTCAAAGATTTTGATACCAACATCGGTTAGCATCTGCACAATATCTTCGATCTGATCGCTTTCGGTAATAGAGTCGGGCAGCTGGTCATTCACCTCAGCATAGGTAAGATACCCTTGCTCTTTGCCCATTTGGATTAAGGTGGCCAGTTGAGATGTGGACTGAGAAACTGACTTATCGTTCATAAATACTCGCTTACTTGCATCGGACATTTTTATATTGTGACTCGCTATCGCTCGCTCTTTGCGTTGATCTTATCAATCGATTGATCAAAATATGGCGTAGAGGTTGTCAATAATATCAAAAATGAGTTGATATGAATAAAGGCTCAAAACACTACAATAACAATGCTAAAAAACAGCTAAAAATTAGAAAAGCTAAAAAGACTTCAATACAGTACCTAAAAAAATATAGTACTTAAAATTTAATACTCAAAAATAGTATCTAAAAGCAGATACGTAAAATAATACCTAAAATTTGTGCTTAAAGATGCATGCTCACAATCATTAACCAAGCAGTGCTGTCAATATACAGCGACACAGTTTAACACAGACCGCAGTCGTCAAGCACGAGCTAGTGATAGCTACCGACCATTTTTTGCCGTTTATTTGCCATCAGCTAAATGATTTAGGAGTGACTCATGCTACTGGGCATAATCATTAGTAGTGGGGGCAGTGGCTAGAATTTTAAAGGGGCATGATTTGATAATTAAACATTAAGACTGCACGGTGACCATCTGTGCCGATTGCTCTGCCTGCTGTGCCCGTAGCCAATCGTTCAATAATTGGGTTTGTTTACGGACGATCGCAAGCTTAATATGATCAGGGTTTTTTATCAGCTCTTGTATTTTTTTCTTCATATTGCGCTCAAGCAGCTGACTGACCAGCTCTTCGATCAGGCCATCAAGCCCCAAAATATTGCGTGCGGTTAGCGCTTTATAAAAGCCGCCCCAATTACGGCTTAGCATCTCTTGGGTCGCAGGCTTCACATTTGATAAGATAAAATGCGCTGCTGCGTTGGCATCTTTTGGCAAATAATTAAGACAGCGTTTGATAGTGCTCACGATGTCAAGCAGAGCCACGTCTTGCAGGTCTTCCCAAGCAAGCGGACGCAGCGTATCGGCTGAAGCCTTTTGTTTGATATGCGCAGGTAGGTGTAAGCCATTAATACCAGACTGTTGCCAAATGGACTCGATGGGGTCATCAATGAGTGCGCGCGGCTGAAACAAAAAGCACAGCTGCAATTGTTGGCTGATGGTCATATCACCATCAAAGTCTAGCAGCGCATCTTTGGCCTCGACATTTTGACTGCGCCTGCCGCCAAGCTTTTGATAAACATCATTGTTGAGCAAATAGCGAAAGCTACTGCCTTTTGGCAAAGCGGTCGTCAATGAGCGTACTTGCGACATGAGCTTGGCTTTACCTTCAGCCAGACTCATGTCATAGCGCTCACTCAGATACGCAAAAATATACTGTGATAACGGCATGGCTTGGCTGATTTGCTCACGCATGGCATCGCTGCCATGACTTTTGATAAACGTATCAGGATCATGATTATTAGGTAGGGTTAAAAACCGCAACTCTTTATCATCAGCAAGCACAGGTAAGGCAACTTCAAGCGTACGCCAAGCGGCTTTTTGTCCGGCGCTATCACCATCAAAGCTCAAAGTCAGCGTTGGATTGAGTGTCAATAGCCGCGATATCTGACTTTCATTGATTGCCGTACCCATCGAGGCGACCGCCCCATAGATGCCCGCTTGATAGAGAGCAATGACGTCCATGTAACCCTCGACCACCAGCCAGCTATTTGCACGCTGCTGGCGCGACTCATAATAGCCGTAGAGTACATGCTGCTTATGAAAGACGGGGGAGTCTGAGGAGTTGATGTATTTTGGCTTGACCTCATCGTCGAGCGCCCGACCACCAAAACCAATGGTGCGACCTTGGTTGTCACGAATAGGAAAAATAACCCGATCACGCAGCAGATCGTAGTCACGGCCAGACTCTGATTGGCGCACGAGCCCTAGTGCCTTAAGTCCTTCAATATCTTGTGGAAACTGGTGCTCAAGATGCTGCCAGCCAAATGGCGCATAGCCAAGACCAAAAGTCTCAAAAGTCTCTTCAGTGAGTCCGCGTGACAAAAAGTATTGCTTGGCATGAGGGTGAGTGTGTAGATTATGCTGATAGAACTGCTGAATTTGCTCTAGCAGATCGTACAAATTGCCATCTTGATCAGACGTCTGATCGATACCAATACTATCCATGCCTGCGTCAGTTTCTGTCAGCCATACTGGCGGATAGCCACCATCGTCCGCATGGCTTGACGAATACGGCTCTGATGGATACGAGTCCATCGAATAAGGCGCTGACTCGTAAGCGTCTAGCGGCGGGAAATTATCGTAACCCTGAGCGTCATCATAACTTGACTGGTCTATGTGATTTTGGTCGCTTTGGTCAACATTATTTTGATGACTGGCTTGACGGTTGTTTTGATAGTTATTTCGATAGCTGTCTTGGTTTGTGCCGTCTTGGTTTGCACCGTCTTGATTTACTTTGCTGTGCTCTATCGTTGGGCTAGGTACATTGTGAACTGGCGGCGGTGCAATAGGTTTTGGCGTACGGCG